>Ga0209489_100712_pt1 | contig 65349 bp, 39 predicted proteins | sample SiratrowhiteBW_FD_187527 | JGI IMG/M metagenome (GOLD analysis project Ga0209489, IMG submission 187527) | Root nodule microbial communities of legume samples collected from California, USA - Siratro white BW (SPAdes) (version 2) | ecosystem: Host-associated > Plants > Roots > Nodule | place... | reverse complement strand
AGAAAAAAAAAAAAAAACACCACAACAGGACACAAAACTGAACCTGTCAATCAATGCAGAAAACCGAGCCCGTTTTATAGTAAGACGAGGATTCACCGCAGTACAGACGTCAATCACTTCAAACGCAATGTTCTCACCCTCTCTATCGCAATCGAGCCACAAAACAAGCCACTGGCACCTCCTCGCTTCCTCCTCCAGCGTCCTCTTGATATCCTTCTTGTCCTAGGGTTAACAACGCAAACAAATTGCAACGGAAAATTAAACGCACACAGACAGAGAGAGATAGAGAGAGCAACGCAGTTCTTCGATGCGAACCTCGGGGACGAATTTCTGCACAGGAGCGCGGAAGAGATCGGCGGGGTTACACGCCTGCCACTTGCGGTAACGCTCGTCGAACTCGAGCTCCATGAGGTGGCCTGTGACGGAGGTGAAGAGCATGTGGCATTGTTGGCCGCGAATGGTGTAGGTGAACTCGAAGATCTTGTTGTAGCGGGAACGCCCCTCCCTCGTTCTCATGCCCTGGTTCCGGGAGAGGATGGTGGAGACGGACTTCGCCACAGAGGGCTTCTCCGCCACGTTCAGAACGTTCATGCCGCGCGCACCCACGCGTGGTTTCGTGAAGAGAGGAATAGGGTTTTGGCGGTAACGCAATTTTCGTTCGCGATGAATAGTGTGCAAGTGTTACCAGATAGTGCAAGAGCCGGCGAGTAGAGGAGGGCACAATTTTGAAGTTCAAATCAACGGGAAAGTTTCTTCAGAAAGAATGTGTCAGGGTTAGCGGGAAAAAATATAAAATAAATAACAATAATAATTAATTAATTATGATTGATCATTTTTCTGTCAAAACAAAATATTAATAATTTTTTTATTTTTCGACCTTGAAAACTAAACTTTTAACTGTGTTAGAAAAATTATAGTAAAACCAAAATATGTTTTAATATGTTTGTGAATTATTACATGAATTAACTAAGATTTTACATTGTGTATACACAATAAATAATTTTATTTTTTTTATAATTTTAGTTTATAATAAATAAAAGTTTTGAAAATTTTAACGTGTATTACAATTAAAAATTATAACAAAACAGTACCAAAAAAAAAAACGTTAAGACTTTAGTTTCCAAAACAAATAAATGATGAATAAGTTAATACACGCCTAAGGTAGTTAGTGAGAAAACGAAACGTCGATTATAACAACTTGCTAGAACTTTTAAAACATTTAATATATTAAGTTTAAATTAATTTCATTTTCAATTAATTTATTTTGCAAATATTTTTTTATATAAATAATTTAAATTTATTATCTCTAAATACTAAATTTTTTCCCTATAAAATATTTCAATCATGATCAAATATAACAAATATGTAAATATTAAATATTATCAATAATTCAAAAAATATTAATATTCATGATTTTTTTAAATTTTGGTAAATGTTATTTTTATATCAAACTTATTAAAAAAATTCATTGATGTTGATATTTATATTTTTTTAATATATATATATATTATAAATTATGGTAAGATTTAAAAATTCTGATCTATCCTAAAATTAAATGTTATAAAACATAATTATATTTATATTTTTAACATAATATACTTTTATATAATTAATATAAAATAATTTTGTTTAATATGTTCTATATATATATATATATATATATATATATATATATATATATATATATATATATATATATAAAAGTTTATGAATATAATAAATTAAATATTAGTTTACGAGAATAATGTGAAATAATGATATTGGTAGAGATGAGGTATAGAATAATCATAAATCAAAATATTTAATTTTGTGATCGAGTACTTTAAATATATACATATTCAATTTTGTTATTTATGGTATAATCTTACATCTACTTTAAAAAAGAGTAGGTAGGTAAATGTTGTTTATCATTAGATGGAATAAGTGATAATATAAGTTTTCTTTATTTACGAAGAATTATTAGAATTTTATTATGATGAAAATTCAAATGAAATGATCATTCCATTGAGAGATTAGATAAGTCTAGATAAATATCACTTCATAAACATTTTTACAAAGAACAACGAATATGTGGACTTCATTTCTCATTATTTATCTAGACACTTTAGATCTTAGTACTTAGCTCTTTATAACCAAATCCAAATCAGAGACTCGAAAGAATCAACTTAGCTAGAACCATAAAATAATAAGTGAATAGTAGTTGCTCGTAACCTCTCTATAAATAGAGTGTTTGAAAATTCACAACACACAAGAAAAGAGTAAAAGAAAAATATGAGAAAAACTTGTGTGTGAGAAAAAAAAATGGAGAAAGAAGCTTCGGTTCAAAACTCCCAAGATAGGGAAAGGAGGTATGTATATATATTGCATTTTTTTAGTGTAAAAAAAGTGTATATGTATTTCATCTTGTTTGTATTTTTGTGAAAAGGTACCCCTGGACCCTCACAACCCAAAAATAAATATTTCTTAATAGTTTATTGAAAGTATATTTTATGATTTTATTCAAATTTCTTATCTAATATAAACTAGTTTTTATGATTTATATTTCATTTTTATATGAAAACTATTTTGAGACTCTTAAACTTTATTGCAAAATATTATTGATAATTTTTGTTGATGATTAATTTATTTCTTTCATGGGACAAAAGGTCTCATGATCATGATTTTATCATTTTGACATATCTGTTAATGGAGGATTTGATTTTCAGGGAGATTGAGATGAGTTGAAGTGTTGACAGTGGGTTTGGTATGTCGCATGCTCATCTATAATGATTAGTCATTACTAAATGTCTTTTTTATTATTATCAATATCAATCAATATCAGTTTTCAATATTAATTTACTTAATTAGTAAAGATTATGTAAACAATAATAATATGAATGACAATAATATTGATTAGAGTCCTTTCATCCAAATATTTTAGAGATTATTATTTTCCCAAATATTTTTCCCAAAACTATTTCAGATGATTTGTGGGGTATTGTCACAAAATGTATTGGAATGATTGATCCATGTTTTATCAAACTCATACACACACAGATATATATTTCCTATATTTTTCTTGTTGTGGTGTGTGAACTACAAAATGAATAATCAGGGTGGGACTCACTAATCCTTTAAGGGATGGTAACTAGGTCTAATCCTCTAGAGACTTTGTGGGAACACAAGTGAAGGAATGGTATCCTAGCCTAATCTCTAGAAGGATCTAATAAACAATAGGTTTAGAGGGATTCTATAAGAGATGGATAAGCCCAGCCATGACTAATCATCATCTTACAGTCCGAGGGGCTATAGTCATAACAAGAGGAGACAAAGAAGAAACACAATGAGAGTTCAACTTCAACCTCTATCTTGGTATGTCAGACAAAATTATTATGTAAAATCTTTTATATTCCTTGTACAAAGAATAATCATCAACTTAATACAAATTATACAATTTTGTTAAACTGATTCTTATGTAATTTTAATTTCATCAAATGATACAAGGTAGATGAAAAAATGTACATGTAACAAGATAATGATGTAATATCTTTAATTGTGAACTGTTACCTAACATGGAGATTATATTTTTTTTTAATGTCATATACTATTTCATTCATGTATCCAATTCTTCAAGTTCCATTTCTAGCTTATTATATATATATATATATATATATATATATATATATATATATATATATATTAAAAATGGGATGTCACAATATCTCTATTGGCTTCATTTCAGATAACTTCCACTACAGGAATTTGTTCCTTTATAATAGTTTGACTCTTTTGTCTCAAATTTTGAATTGGATCATGATTTTGAGTGATTTCAACTCTAATCATGGTGTAGAGTCTCCCAATTGTCATATGTTTAGTCTTTAACACAAAAGGATTGAAGTGTAGTTTTTGTTGTATACACACAGTAATCATATAACCAAGTTTCCCACAATTAAAATAGATAGGTCATCTAATTGGGCAATTACTTGCATAATAGTCTCGTCCACACTTCATACACTTATTTTGGTTATTCATAGACCTATTAATATTTTTTCTAATAGAATTGACTTGATGAAGACTTCCACTGGATGGTCATAAGGTTATTTCCTAATATGTCTCTCTTTGTTTATTCAAGGTCTAAAATCTCTAGACTTATTATTGTAATGGTTTTCAATATCATGTAAGAATCTACACTTGTGTACAAGGATAGGAAAATCATAAATTTTCAATATTTTTACTGTTCTTGTTAACTCAAGTTTAAGTCCATATTTAAATTTGATACATTTCATCATCTCATTTTAGTGGTGAAAAAAATATAATATTTTCCAAATTCTTCAAATTTAGAAACATATTCCCAACTCAATATACTTCCTTGTTTTAATTGCAAAAAATTTATTTCTTTTGCTCTTCTCACATCATTTGGAAAGTATTGTTCGAAAAAGTTTATCTTGAATATTTTTCAACTAATATCTATTTCTGATACTTATAGTCATCTTTTAATACTATCCCGCAAATACTTTGTTTATCATATTAACATAAGTACAAGATTTACCTTTTGTTTATCATGATAATTCATCAATCTGAATATCTTTTCCATTTCATAGATTTGTAAGTCAATCTTTCTCATTGTATCCCTAAAAATTGAGAAGATTTATTTCTCCTAAATTCTACTAGACTATTGTACTCATCGGTTCCCTCGAGTTTTTATTTTTTATTTTTCAAAAAAGCAACAGCCATATCCATGATAGTTTTGACTGAATTCTTGACAAATGTTAATATATATATTAATGCAGAATATGTTTGATATAATATGTAAACCTCTTTCGTCTATTATCATATACTTTTCACCACTTTCATCGTCTAATATATTGAATCCTATATAAATTACTTGCGCGATATTGATTGACAATAGTAGATACTTTTATATACAAATTATGGTAAGATTTGAACACTTCAATTTAGTTTAAAAATTAGACGTAGAAGATACTTATATTTGTAATTTTGAAAGATATACTTTCATTTGATCAATATAAAATATTTTCGTTTAATTTTTCAATATAAATATTAGAAGTTTATGAATAAATTAACGTAACAAATTAAAATATTAATTTATAAAAATAATGTGAAATAATGATATCATTAGAAGTGAAGTACAGTGTAACCATAAATCAAAGTATTCAATTATATGATCGAGGACACTTTTCTCAAATAAATACATAACTTTTACTATAGATCCATGTATATATATTGCAAGCTTCATGGTTACATTCATATCGAGCTTCATTGGAGCATATTTGATAATAAATTTATATATGACCAAAAAAAATGAAAAAAAATGAGAAATACATACATTAAAATAATATAGCAATAAAATAGAAAGATAAAATAATTCATCAAACAACAAGTTCTAGAAAATATGTATTACTTAATTCAAGGTAGTAAACAAAATATGGTTTCTTTGTTTTTAGGAAAATTTCAAAAAAATATATTACACGTTAAAGAACAATATTATAACATTATCAGAAATATCATTAGCAGTGAATAATCAAGAAAAATAAGTAATATCAACCTCACTTTCCAATTAATAATATAATATCTTCTACCTATTTAAATCCTCAAAAATCAAATGATCCACTTGTAAGTATTCTAATAAAGAAGATCATAATAAAGAGACTCATCCACAAAGTGAAATTAAAACACATAAGTGCAGTATAATCATAAATTCAATCAAAAAAATTTATATAAAAATCAATATCATCCTTTCCCATATCTTGAAAGTTTGAAGCAAAATCTTCTTTCTTTCTTTCTCTTAAATTTGTTCTTAAATATTTTTATTATGGTTTTGGTATGTTTTGTACAATCTCACTTCCCCTATTTATAGAGGATTGATATTCATTACCTATATATGGTTTAATTCAATTGTATAGTTATGATTTAATTGAATTTCAAGAATTTAGTTTTGCTTTGTATGACCTAAGTGGTGAAATAAAAATTGATGTGACAATAGTAAATAACGAGAAGTGGGTACACACACAAAGAGTATAATATAATTGGTGTATCATCTAATGTAGGGAGGTATGTACCTTAAGCAAGAACCTTCCATCTAAGGTTTAAATGTCTAACAAAATCAAAGTTTTGAACATTATAAGTCTAAAATTACTTATTTAAGTATATATATATATATATATATATATATATATATATATATATATATATATGTTTGTGTATTATATATATGTGTGTATTATAGTACTTACAAATTTTGCGATGTTACAGTCTATAGTCAGAAGAGGATTCATACATGCGAATGAAATGAAAACTAAAGGTATGAAAGAATTAATCTCATCACATATATCAGAATCACAAGTACAATTTGTATTAAATTTTAAAAATTTTAGATCAAAATCTAAATTAGAATCATAAAATGAATTCAACTTTTGCTCAACAAAAAATTTATTCACAGTGTAATCTCTCATGTCTTTAGAAGTTTCCTCTCTTTGTAAGGTAAGTTCTTCAGCTTGTCTAGTCAATTGATCTGCTCTCCTAATTTTACAAAACTAGCCTTTATACTTCATTGAGATTTTATTATATCTTACACACTTGTCTCCTAAGTTATTCAAAAATGATTGACTTTGCTTACAGTCATTATAATAAAGTTGTTGAAAACATCATAAGATTGTGGTGGTTGCTAAAAGTATGATTCATAGACTGGGAATAAGGTTCATAAGGTTATAGTGGCAGCTGAAAATAGGGCTCGTAATATTGTGATGGTTGCTAAAAATATGGTTTATAAGACTGAGAATATGGTTCATAGGATTAACACTGCACTTCATAATTATTTTGTTGTGAAGAATAATATGAAAGTTGGTTAATTACAAAAGCTAAATCCATATTCACAACAACAAATAAGAATATGAAAAAAAATATATATATGTTCCTGCCTAGGAAGGGTAGATGGTCTAAAAAATTGTCTTTATTTCTTTTAATGTATAGTAATCTTTTAAAAAAAAATATGTTAAAAAATTACCAAATAAACTTTAAAAAAAGAGGTGGGTCACAATTAAATACTCTTAAGTACCAAAATATTTTCTAATCAAAGTTATTCCTATATCATTTTTACAAATTTTCCTTAAAAAAATTTGGAGACTTAAAAATTAAGAGAGATAGAACTAAAATTTAAGTTGAAAATACGAAAAAAAAAAATGAACGCAAACAATAAAATTAAAATTACTAAAAACAAAACAACAGAATAAAAGTAGAAACTAAAAATAGCAATAAAAATAAAAAATAGAAACATAAAAATCAAAATAAAACAGCAAAAGTAAAAATAAAATAAAAAAATAAAAAGTAAAAATAAAGATCGAAACAATAACTATAAACAAAAATAAAATAAAATATGACAAATGAAAAAAAAATACAATGACATAAAATAAGAAAAAATAAAGTAAAAAAATAAAATGGTCTTACAATTTTTTTAATAATGAGATCATTGTAATAATTTGAAAAACTAATTAAATATAACTAAAAGAAGATGGAGTTAGATATGCAAAAATAAAAATATTATGTAAATGAGTGCAAAAAAATTTGAAAATTGCATATAAATAAAAAAAATAAAACTAAAATTTGGTTCCTTAGCTACAAAGTCAAATTTAATAGTAGTTATTTTACAAGCAAATTAAAATAATTTTAGTATTGTGAGTTTAAAATAGTAATTGATCATCTAATACCAAATATAGTAGTTATTTCACGAGTGAATTAAAATAATTTTAGTATTGTAAGTTTAAAGTAGTAATTGATCATCTATTATCAAATATATGATAGGATAATACCAAATATAATAGTTATTTGACGAGCGAATTAAAATAATTTTAGTATTGTGAGTTTAAAGTAGTAATTGATCATCTAATACCAAAGATAAGAAAGTTAACTTGCAAATTGTATTATAATAAATCCAATAATAAATTTAATCAATCAATAAATATTTAAAACTTATCTACAATTAATTAAAAAACAAAAAAAAATAAAAGTGCAAATTTTTATCTCAAATATTTGTTTTTGTAATTATTAATTGTTTACATCTTTATCTTATATTAGCTTACAAATGTCTTCTTTCCAACTTCCTTAAACGATATATTACAAAATATTTAAAAGAAATGTGTTCTCATTCAAGTAAAAATTTACATACAATTATCATTATAAAATATCGAAAGAATATCATCATATATAAAATATTTGATTGAATATAAAATTCATAATTTATGCGAATAATTAAAACAATAAAAATAAGAAAATATGATTAAATTCTAAACTCAAGTCCAATTAGTCCTACTTAGATAAAACTTATTTAAAATAATAAATTTACTTTTAAATAAAGTCTAAAAAATAAAAATTAAATATTTTAAAAGTCATGATTAAATATTCGTATGAATAAAAAATAAAAAAATATACTAATAAACCATTCTCTTAGTATTTACTTCAATACGCGACAAAATTAATTATAATGACATGGTTTGTGTTTTACTAAAAGTTATCAAGTTATACTTTGGTAAATTATTTTTAATGTTGAGGAAACTAAATTTACTACAGGACACAAATTCTTTAAAGAAGGGATTAAAAATTAACACTAAAGTCATTATAGAATATTCGAAGTCAACACTCAACATATAAAAAAATATTTTATTTCCAGTCACTAAAGTCACCTATCGAATAAATGTATTATTAATTTGAGTGAGATATGATCGAACTCATTAAAGCAAGATTTTAAATTTAAATTTTATGAATAAAAAATAATTGAAAAAATAGACCTTCCTTACATTTATTGATCACGTCTATGTAGAAATCTCTGGAGCATGTTACACCTCAACAACATTAGTGAGGTCTTGTCCTTCTCAAAATCAATAATAATATGTTAGTATTTGATTGATACCCTTGATTAATCATATTTTTTAAGATTAAAAGCGTGGTGTAATTCAATTTGTTAAAAACCATTTCATTTAACAAGTTTAATAAATGAATAATTGATTTACTATTACTAAAACATCTTTTGTTTGGATGCAAAATCACCACACTCTTATTTCTTAATACTTGTAAAGATAAAATAAGATACATATGTAAGGAGACGAGAATATTAAAAATTTATAAAAGAAAAAATAATATATATATATATATATATATATATATATATATATATATATATATATTTATTATTTTCATTCGTATATTGAAACTTCCTCATATTTAGAAAAAATAAAAGAAATAAAAATGATTTTAATAAAAATAAAGAATATACAATATTTTTTAAAAACAAATCACAAAAGTATAAATAAGACTAAAATAAATAGAAATGGCTTACAAAAATAAAAAACATGTATAATTAAATTATACATACACAAACAAATATATAAAGACAAAAAAAATCAAATTAAGTTAAACTTAATCTTATTTTAAGTGACGAATATAATTGAAGGTAAAACAAAAGGATACAAAATTAGAGAGTATATCAATAGGTAATATTCAAGCATTAATTGAAACTAACTTATTTTATTAGTTGAAGGCTATCTCCCCTTAAGACCAATTTAAAAATATTTTTACAATTTCTAATTCAATGAATATTTATTAATATTTTACTTTAAAATAAAAAATAATTTTTATTCTCGATATCTAAATTTTATTTAGGATTTAAAATTTTAAATTATTTCATCTCTGTACATTTTAATAGAAATGTTGATAAGACTTAAATTTTAAACTTAATACTCTAATCTTTGCAATAAAAATGCTTTGAATAAAAATAATAATAATCAATTAATATAATTCAAAAATAAATTAATTACAATAATTAGATATTTACACAAGTTTTTCCACGTCAATGAGTTTATCATATTAATCTGTATATTGAAATTTCACCACAATAGGTTTATATTGTTCTTCCGTTTAAAAGCAAAGTATAGACAAAATCGAAAAACTATCCACAAAGAAAGTCAAATAATTTTAAGAGATATGGAGAAATAAATAATATGGTTGGAAACAAATAACAGAATGAAGGAAGAAAGAGATATATAATTAAATTGTATGTTTAGAAACAAATATATGAAAAAAGAAGAAAAATCATATTACCTAATTGTTTTTATTAAAATGACAAATAGTCATACTCTTATGTTTTGCTATCATGACAGTGAATGAGAATAAAATACTGGTTCAAATAAATTGATAAGAGAAAAAAAAAAAGATAAAATAATATATAATTTTTCATCCTGTTTATCCTTAGACAAGGATGAAACTTTAAGGTAAGAAATCTATCATCTTCAATTGAAATAAAAATTTACATAAAATTTGTAAATGATTTTAATAGAACGAAGTAAAGATAGTATTATTATAAACAAGTTTATGCTCATATCTTCCAATAAAACAAATCATACTTTACAAAATTAACATATTATTTGACAATTAATGGATAAGAGAGTCTTAGATGCAGACATAGTTAAAAACATTATTTTTTTTAATATGTTTTGCCCAGAAAAGATATTGTAAAATTAGTTTCAGTTCACATATTAATAAAGTAGAATAAATAAACTATAAAATAAATATTAATATATTTAGTTTTTAGTATAATAAAAATAAAGTACATATTTTTAGTAAAAAAATTTAATTTTATTTAAATTTTAATTAAAGTAATTAAATATATGCCGATGATGCATAGGATGAACATCCATCTCTAAAAGATTCTCCCTAAGTCAAGTAAGAGTATAGATAAACTTAAGTAAGAATAGATATGTTTATGATAATGTTATGAGATTGAGAGATACTCCTTAAATTGTTTATAGGCGTTTGGGCTTATATTAAGATTATTAAGCTTGATAAATTAAATCTAGTAGTTAGTTTATAATGTGTTGTTAAGCTTCATAACACAAATCTATTATAGATTAATTTATTATTTGGATTTGCATATGGTTACCGTGTATTATAATTGGATAATATTATATTAGATATTATACTTATATTTTTTGATTTAGTATTATTTTCTTTGTATTTTTTTACTAGATAATATTATATATATATATATATATATATATATATATATATATATATATATATATATATATATTATTTCTTAATGCATCTAAGAAGAATCTTAAGAAGAATCTATGTCAGTTACATGAAATTTCAAAATATTGATTATATAGACATATAATGTGGCATCCAAATTATTATTATTAATATTAATAGTATAAAATTCAATCTAAAAATCTAAAAATTTCATTCTTTTATTAAATAATTTGACAAAAGTGGATTATAGGTATAAAATATGATTTATTAGATGAAATATAGAAATTCAATCTTTTAAATATTTAATGTTATCACGTAAAAATTTAATATAATATTTAATATAAAGAGAATTAATTTCATCAAATTGGGTGATGAAATTTCTATCTTTTAATTATAAAGAAAATGAGTAAATTCTTACATAAGAATAGTGAATGGTAAAAAAAAATATGAAAGCTTTAAATAAAGTTATAAGAAATATGTAAAAAATTATTATTTTTCTTATAAAATTCAATTCCTCCGTTTATCATAGAATAATTTCTGTTGTATCAAAATTTTATAAATAATTATAAAACTTTTTTTGTTTTATATTTTCTTATTGTAATTAAAATGACATTAAAATGAACATTTTTGTACAAGAATTGTGGATATAAAATTATGACAATTTTGATGAAAGAATAAAATAAATTATTATTATTATTTGTATTAAATATTCCTTAATTTAAGGAAAGGTTGTAATCTTAAGTAATTAAAACATTTAAATTTCAGAATAACTCCAGGTAGAGATAAAAATTTGATAGTCAATGTAAAATAATTGGTTTAGAATTTTCCTAAATGTTATTACTTCTTTCTCCATAACAAGTTATTTAAGTGTCACTAAATATATATCTATATCTCTCTATATATAATATAATATTCATTAATCAAATTCAAAACAAAATAAATATATACCCTCTTACTGAAAATTGGCAGTGGTTATATATATATATATCTGTTTTAAAATAAAACGAATTGAGATGATTTAAATACTTGTACAACATTAACTTTATTCCTCCAATTTTGTTGATTTAATTTGACAGAATGTCACATACAAAAGTAGTTATTATTTGAAATTAAAAATATCTTTGCATTTATCATAACAAAATTTTGTTATTGTTAGTACTCTCACAAGATTATGAATTTGATGAAGTCAAGCAAGTCAAAGCAAGCAAACAATTAAGCAAGCAATTGGATAAGTCTTAAGCTTTGGTTTAGTATGAGTGAGTGTGAGTATGATTGGAAAAGAACATATGTATAGTTGAGGAGAAGTCCATAAGCATGTAGTCTAAACTGATTAAAATTAGCCAAAATACATAAACTAAACATTTGGTACAATCTGTTTTGAAAAACACTGTACTGGACAAAAATAAGTCAATTTCAGGATAAGTGAAATCTGATTTATTTGTTCCCTGGACATAACTGAATTAATTGTCACTTTCAAAAATAGTCATGGGCTTTTCTCTTATAAATATAGAAAGTTTTCTAACGTGCGCCATTGAAATACAAATACAATTTTGAAAATCAATTGTGAGATCACTGTAAAAATCACTTTGGAAAAATTAGGGATTTATTGATCAAATTGATTGGGGTTTTTTCTTGAAGAATCACTCTTAACCAAATCACTATTGAAATACAAATACAATTTTGAAAATCAATTGTGAGATCACTGTAAAAATCACTTTGGGAAAATTAGGGATTTCTTGATCAAATTGATTGGGGTTTTTTTCTTGAAGAATCACTCTTAACCAAATCACTGTGCTATTGGATTTCTTCAAGACCGTGCAAAGACCTCTCCTATTGCGCTAAGCAGGGAGTTTTTCTCAACCCTTCTTGATTCTGTTCGAGTCAAGATTTGCGTTGATTCATTGTAATTTTGTGAAATTCTTGTACAATTGTATTGGCTTTGGGCTTTTGGGGTTAGCCTTGTGTTTTTGCTAAATTGAGTGGGGATTGCAGGGTGTTGTCTATCAATTTAGTGGGTTTTCTTGGTTCTTACAGGGAGTAAGAACTGTTTGATTGATTGAGTTAGTGGAATTTTTTTTCTTGAAGGGCAAAGGAGATTGACGTAGCCCTTGAGGAAGGGTGAACTAGTATAAAATTGAATGTGTCTCTCGTTCTTGACCTTTCTTTTATCTTCTTGGTCAATTTCACATGCTGCCCACTATGATTGATTGTTAGGTGTTTTGTTACTAGTGAATCTGCTGCATAATTGAATCTGTAATCCTTCTGCATTAAAGAAAGCAATCTGGTTTTTGAAATTTTTAAACTGTTATAGAATAACCTTTGAATCTGTAATTTGTTTCTCTGCATAATCATTCTTTTTTACTGTTGTTTCAACATATGTGTATGTTTCTGATATTAGGAATTTGGTTTTGATTTAAATTGTTGCTGTTGAATATGATTTTTCACCAATTGTGTTGCTTACTTCTTGATCAATTTTGCTGCATCATTACTTCATCCTTCTTGCTCATCGTAATTGCAATTTTAGTGTAACTAAGCATATCTGATTGTATTTCTTTAATTATGTTTGATCCTTTAATTCTTGATTAACATAGCATGTTTCATCTAATTGCAAGTTTAGTAACGCAAATTGTATCCGTGTCTATTAAATCTACCAAATTGAATTTCTTTCTAAAGTGATTGATCAACCTTGTTGTACATATATATACCATTCATATTTGTTTCTTAATTGTTGTTTTGAAACATTACTTGTATGTGAGTTCTTTGGTTGTCAGTTACTTTGGTTCTTCAATTGAGTATTAGTTTTGTGAAATTTGTTTGTCTTGTTATAAATAATTCAAGTTTTATCTATGTATACTGAATTATGTCAAGTTTAATTGAAAAGTTTTATCTTTGCAGACATTAATAACTTTTGCTTGCTTTGTCAGTAAGATAAATCAGTTTATTCGTGTCTGAAATCTATTTATTTTCCTACTACACCTTACATCTTTATCATTGAGATTCATTAAAGGTTTTCTAGTTGCTAAAATTGGTTTTCATTAAATTGCAAAAATCTTTTAAAGTTCAATTTACCCCTCCTCTTGAACTCAGCCAAATAAATTTTCAATCATCATATAAGAAACAATCATAAATTTTTGAAGAAATAAAATACATACCCTTAATCAAAGATATAACTTTTAACATGAGCATATGGTTCTGCATAATTTAAACAAAAATTTCTTTACTTACACGTTAGTATTTTACAACCTAACTAGACATTTATAGTACCTATTATTATTATTATTATCCATATATCATCTATTATATATATCTTCTACAAATGTTTTGCATATTATACAAAATTTATTATTATTACTTATGTATCTTCACCACATAGGGCATAAACAGATTGATTATGGGATTTTTTTGAGGGCAAGATGGCATGCCAAAAGTTCACAAAGGTAAATATGGTTTGAGTTCTACCATAAAAGGTAACATATCCTTCTATCACAACGTCAGTCCTCTATTCATGTCCAGGAAAGAAAGCTACTACATTTGTTGTGAAAGGGGTTGCAGAATTGGGTGCAGCCATTCTTTTACATTATACATTTATATTGACAGTAAAATAAAGAGAAGAAAAATTGAGATATACAGTTCTTTAAATAAAACTTTCCTTTAAAAACTCTTAAATGTTACTTACAGATTTATTTATCACAATAAATCACAATAAATCATCATATAGGTAGCATGGAATACAAGAGCAGTGAATAGTTAGGATAAATGAATAATTAGCATCAACCTCCCTCCAATAACATACAATCTTCTGCTCATTTGAAACCTTAAGGAACAAGTTCCTCCAGCCTCATACCGTATCCATTAAACCACATCATGATTATGAGTCTAACAAAACAAATCAATCACACTACATACCATCATACGATAAAACCAATAACAATATAAAAATTGATTTTGATAAAAAGAAGAGAGGAGCGTGAGGCTTAGGGGTACCTCACTAAAAAAATGTTTTCGAAAACAATAGGAAAAATTTGTACATCTCCTTTCCCTTACCTTAGATTTCAGAGTCTAGGAAGATTTGTGAAAAACTGGGTGAGTTTTGAAATTACTGTAAAATTGGTGCAGAACATAAATGGAAAAGATGATAAACAGTTTTTGGTAAGAGTGAACTTGTTTTCAATTTGAATCTTGTTGGTCCCATTCCAATTGCCTTTTATAGATAAAATCCTAGTTCTAATTGGATGAGATTCAATGAATTCTTCTTCTTAATGCTTGTTGAGGTGGCAAGTTCATTAAATGAGAAACGACCCATTACTTATCTAAGCTTTTTTTTTTTAATATTTTATGACTATAGTAACTTTTGGTTTTATCCTAAATCTGACAAGGGATTTGTATTGGGCCAAGTGTATTTTAAGCCCAATTTTCATTTGTTGTTGGGCCTTTTTCTTTGGGTTCAGTGAATATCAAGAGTGATGTCATCCCATCCGAGAGTGAGGTAAGCTAATCTGAGAGTGACATAAGTTAAATTATTTTTTACAGAAATAATATTTATTCCAATTTTTCAGGATGTTACATATGACATATGCAAAATATATTCATTCATAAAAGGAAATTCAAAGTAAACATCTATGTTCTTTTGGTTTAGGTTCTTTTTAAGAATTTCTTTAAAGACTGATGTATAAAGTTTTAATATAAAATATGTTCTCATTTCAAGTATTTCTTATCAAACATCATTCATAAATGCCTTAGATGGACCACATCACACATATCAACCATCATGGACCACGTCACACATATAGGTCACACACAAACCTGACATCTAATACCCAACCTTAGGTTACCAACGAATTTAAGAGTAAGGATAAAGGTAAGCTCAAACATTCAATACCAAGTGTTTATCAACACTCCCTCATAAGTTTCTCACCACATGATATCTTAGTCTACATGACTTAGATAATCAATGAAGCTTAAAGATCTAACATAATTGCTAATACTTAATATGTACAAACAAACCACAACTCATACATTATACCAAATATATGATACTAATTTCGTACTCATTCCATTATCATATGAATACAAATGATTCAAAAATTTCACATTCCAAAACATTCATGTACCTTTACAACAACAAAACAAATAATCAAACAACCAAATAGTTTTTTCAACATGTTCACATAACAAATAATCAAACAATTTCATCAAATAGTATTCCTACAAAAGAAATTGAAAGAGACCAAGTTCCCTTCATATTCATATCTTCTAATCTGGAATAAAACTAACTTACCTTATCCAAAAACTTAATATCAAGGTAATTCCAAAGTCAATAAGTGATATAACTTAAAATATAAAAATTTATAACAAGTTATCAAAATATAACCAAAATCCAGTATATAATAAAATAAGTTGAGAAAATAATTTTTGTTATCTGATTCCTCAAAAAGATTGAAGATCAAAATCTAAAGAAAAAAAAAAGAACAATAAATTTTTAAAATAAATAAAAATTACTTTGTTTGAAAACTTGATCCAATAGAAATGGTCGTTAGTATTTTAAAATAGATTATGTATGAAGTAGAAAAGAAAAAATGTAAGTAATTTTACGTTAGTATTTTAAAATAGATTATGTACGAAGTAGAGAAGAAAAAATGTAAGTAATTTTACGAGACACAGGAGTCATGTGTTTGGATTTATCTTTTTTTTTTTTTTAAATTTTACTAAATGTAATTGTATTTTCCAGGAGTTACATTTGTTTATTAAAGAGAAATAACATTAATATCTAAATAATTTTTACCTCTTTTACTTTATAATATAGAATTTTTAGTTGTATAATAATGTTAATTTTTCATCTAAAATTACTGAAAACAAGCTACCTGTTCAATTATTTTAATTATTAATATTAATAGAATTAAAAGTTTTATATTAAGATTGTAATTTTTTATTATATTATAATAAATTATATCAATATTTATTATCTAATAAAATAATATAAATTATATCAATATTTACTATCTAATAAAATATAATATTTTTGAAATGATAATTACAATTTATTTTAATAAAATTAATGGTAAATTTGTTTCGACAATACAATCAATAAGAAAAAGTATGCAAAAAGAACTTATAAACCGCATCAATCTTTTTTAAGGAACAACTTTATTGTGTGAGGACGTATTCGGATGGATATCTGTAGATTTGATTTCAGAGTTCTCTTATCTTACAGAATTATCTGTTATTAAAATTGGCATAAATGGATAAAAGGATATTTAGATAAGCTGTTTGATGAAAGATGATATATTTAACTACTTTGAAAAAAATAAGTTTACATACGCAAAACTATAAGAAAGAATAGAAAATAATTATTTCAAGAATTTATAAGTTATATGTTCAGTTAGTTCGTAATTTATTATTATTGTTATCATTATTATTATTTTCATATTTTAAAAATATTTTTTTATTATCGTATTTTACCTATTATTATTTATTTTAAGTTTATATACACAATTAGTTATTATATAATTTTCATGCAATTTAAATTTTAAAAAATAATATTAACAAATATTTTATCATATAATATTATATGAAAATTTCATAAAATAAAAATTATGAAACAAAATTCAATAGAACAGGTTAAATTAATAAGAAATTTAAATTTTTTAAAAAATAAGTAAAAAATTAAATTTGATTAATACTTATTAGATCAATCCATTTAAATAGAAAAATATCTATGATTATTTAAAATAAACAAAAAATATGAAAAAAATAATAAATTAAAGCAAATCTAAAATTATAATTTTGCAATAATATTTTTTTGATTAAAAACATAAAATTAATTTATATAATTATATTCTATTATATTATTATATGTTTATTAACTATTTGATCAACTAGTTTATTAAAAATTTTAATTTAATAATTTAGTTTATCAATAAATTAACACTTAATTTAACATCTAGAACCTAACTTCTTAACTATTGGTTAGGTTATCGGTTAATTTGGTCAAAAGGATTCAACATTTGTACACCTTTTAAGGTATTCATCACATAAAAAAAAAATATTTTTTATGATTAAATAAATGTTAAAATCAGTTTAATTGTTAACACATAATTTAATTTTTCTGTCTTATTTAATTTCATTTTCTCGTCATAAGCTATAATGAAAGATGAGAAGATTAATATCTTTATAGAATTACGAGAAAATATTTTCTAATTCAATTATAACTTATTCATTACGATAATTTTTAATTTTGAAAGTATTTTTAAAATGTTGAAAATCTAACCAAATATACTTTTAAAATTACTTAAAAGATTTTTCTTATGAAAAAAAAATACTATAATTTATGACTATAACAAAAGTACCATTCCCTAGAATGCTAATACCAAGTACCAAAATATACACTAGCTGTCCTTTTAGAGGAGTGTGAAAGAAAGATAAAAAAAAGAAAGTAATAGCAGAATGTATTATTACATGCATCGAAAACATCAAAACATTTAGCTTAGGAAATTGAAAAGGGAAATAGAAAAATACCCAGGCATTGGCTTTATTTTCCCATTTTTCCTTTTCTTCATGGACTTTGTCTTGTTCTGAGAAGACATAAATAAAAAGAAAAAAAAGGCAGTATTATTTTACATTGTTGTATTGTTATTTATATTTTGTAGCTTGTGTTTATATGTCTAAAAAATAATTATGTTCAAAGAATAATTGAGTGAATAAAAATTTAAAACATAGTAGGTCTCAGGTTTGTGGTATTTTTGGATTGAGATAAGTAGAAACAAAGGAAAACATGATAACTTTGCGTTGCTGTATCATCTTTTCCTTTATGTATCATGTGTGTTGAAAATCAGTGTAACAATTTTTAAATGAACAATTTCCAATAAATTTATACAACTAATTGATATTTATTATTTTACTTACTTTTTTTTTATAATTATAAAGATTGTTTTTAATGATAATTAGTCTTAGAAATAGTTTATTTGAGTACTAAAAAATGTTTTTTTTTTAAATATTGCTCACAGGCATTTTGTGCTAAGATGGGATAATATAAATTGAGGAAAAAATGAGTTAAAAGTATTGTGTTATCATGTTACCCTTTCCATTGTGGTGAACCTTTTGTTCATGCGTTAGGAATAATTTATACTCAAAAACTTATTTCAGAAAAGAACGAATCATAACTTTGCCTTATCATGATGTTATCATCCTTTCCATGTGTTTATCTAATCAATTGTGATGAAAAGAAAGCTTTGAAATAAAATCAATTTTAACTTGTCATAATTTCTACGGGGAGAAATGAAAGAATATATTATAGATTCAATTATATTTAAATCATAATTAATATACTGTTTTATTTTTATAATTTAGATATAATTGAGTTTTAAATAAAGTTGGGTATTTTTAATTAATTATTTATTACAAATTTATTTCTATTGAGTAATTAAATAATTGAATTGAATCTATACTCTTTGATTTTGGAGTTAACTGGAATGATATGACTATTAATTTATTAATTTACATGGTCTGTTTTCACCTAAAAAAAATACATGAACAATTTAATTAAGTTGATAATAAATTTGAGTGTTTTTTGATTAAAGAACTTTCTTTAGATTGAATGTCAAGTTTTCATATTTTTTAATCAAGTTCTTACATTATTGAAGCACGTGACCACATTCTAATTTTGCAATGTTTATTTTTACCAATCAACATTATTCTTAAGATTTGAGAACTTAAGTTGTTTTATTGTCCAACTTTCTTTGAATTATATTATTCTTCAATGACAGATGTCGAAATAAAAATATAAATATTTTAAACATTTAAATAAATATTTTTTTTATTAAAAAGAGTATTAATTGAAAGATTTAAAATTTAATTAAATTTTTTTAATTTATTTTTAATATGAAAACATTTAAAAATGAATAAGTAAAATAACAAACAAGTTACTTATAATAAAATAAAACAATTAATAATCAATTGAAAATCATAAAAGATTAAAATACTCAATAAATCAAGATTTTTAATTGGAACTTAATTTAAAACTTCTAAATTTGTAAAAAAATAAAATTTAATTTAACTTATAATTTACTAAGAAAGAAGAAAAAAATTATAGGTATAATAAAAGAAAAACAAATTTTCAATTATTATTATTATTATTTTTCTTTTTCTCTTATGTTCCAATAAATAGTCTATCTTTTTTTTTTTTTTTGCATTCTTCTTTCACTCTCTCCCTGTATTTATTCTCCCCTGCAAAACATTGCGTATGGTTGGTTTTAAACATAGAAGAAAGAAAGAAACCGAAAAAAGACAAGACAACGATGCAATCAAGGCTTTCTGTTCTTGGACTCTTCTTCTCTTCCACACTTCTCTATCTACCTTCATCTTCATTGGAGAATCCCAAACAACAACAACCCACCTCGCTTTTTCACTCCCCAATTTCCACCCTCTCTTTTTCACTCTTTCCATTTCTCTCCAACTGTCTCTTTCACACACCCAATAATTGAACCCAACCCACCAAACCCTTCTCAATCACGGAACAGGAAGAATCACATCAAGTGCAGGGTTCTTCCACGTGCTGCCTGCAAAAAATACCAATTCCCAGGGTTTGTTCTTCCTTCACCCCAAACCTGTAGTTTATCTTTTCGCTATTTCGATTTCTGGGCATGCGCTGAAGCGTGCAAGTTTTGATTTTTATTTTGTCGGATCGGCATGGAACCCGAACATTCTGATTCGAACTTGCTGTTGTTTCTGCCGGACGATGTTTTCGCCGTCGTTTCTCGGTTCCTGTCGCCGAGGGACGTGTGCAATCTGTGTCTGTGCTGCAAGAGTTTGAACGCTCTCGTGGCCTCTGAGAAACTCTGGCTCACGCAATGTGACGATTTGGGCATAGTGCCCCACAAGGACCTTGTGGAATGGAGAAAGGGTGTGGCTTCTTACAAGGCGCTTTGTCGTTTTCTGGTGGGTGTGAAACCATTGACTGGAATATGGGTTCACCAGAATCCTGAGCTTGGGAACGTGGTGTATGTGATGCCTGGTTTTGTCTCTGTTGTTGGGTGCAGGATAATTCCCCAGGAGCTTGGTCCTTTGGGGATTGAAGAGGGTCCCATTCTATGGGCTTCTGTGTTTGAGGTTGTTAGTGATTTTGATGGTTCCATGATGTTTTTTCTTCATGGGAGGGAGAAGGGGGTGAACTATGTTTATCCGGGTTCGGTCAAGCTTACCGACAAGTCATGCAACGTACTGTTGCTTGAGGTTGAACCTGGGGGGTGTAGCAGTGTTAGTGCTTTGTTGCAGAGTAAGAGCTTTGTGCATCACTCGGGCGTGGAGTCTTCATCGTCGAGGAAGGTTTGTAGGTCGATTAGCGATGTTTCTAGTTCACAAAGGGTGGTTGGAAATGGTGAAGGGATGGTTGGTTTTGGGAAGTTAGCTTTTAGTGATAGGAGAAAGTTGCTTGAGGTTACTACTAGCCATGTTCGACAAAAGGTTCCGGATAAGATGATTGGGCCGTTGTTTCCTAGGTTGAGGGATGATGAGGAGAATTTTCAGAAGGATTTGGTGCTTTTGTGGGAAAGAAGATCAGTCCTTAGACAAATGTATAAGGTTGGTAGTGGTGAGGTTGATGAGTGCAAGTTGAGTTCTCAAGAGGCAGTTGATCCAACCCAGTTGGAATTGGGTGATGTTAGGGCGAGATTTGAGCGTTCAAGGTCTATCTCTAATCCTCTGCCCGAGGAGGATGCTAACACTCAATGCACAAAAAGGAAAGGCCTTCGGGGATATTTCTGGAATGGCATTAAACAAATGCTTGGAAGATCAAATTCAATGAATGGCAGCCATTCAGTTTCCAAAAAGCTTATGTCAAGCGGTGAGATAAGGCATGCACGGCTTCAAGAGTTCCTTAGATCAAGTGACACAGTAAGACTAACGTTAAAAGCTTTAACTATGAAGCTATCTTCTTACCGAGCATGGCCAAATATGCACGACAGTAGGTTTGCGCTTTACAAGTTGCCATTGCGAGTTCCTAGAGATGACCAAGAATATGCTGGCTTATGGGGAGGAACCTTTGGTTGGCCTCCTGGAAAGCCTTCTGATGACAAGCCTGGAAAGGCTTTGTTCTTTCTTCTGCTCTCTTATGAGGAGTTCCAGGGACAACAGCTTCTCATTGCAACCAAAATTTTGGAAGGCACGCACTATGTTTTGCATCCTAATGGTTCAGCAATGTTTACAGCAAATATCAACGAGCCTTCGTCCGAACCCTTTCCCTGGGACACTGATGCAGACTTGGTTCCTGTGAATGTGAACCATGCTTTTGTGGGAGAGGGAATTGCAAGTGGTTATGGGTTCAGATACCCTGGATCAAAGCCTGGTTCTCTCTTTGTTTTTCAAAATGGCATCCTTGCTTTCATGTGGAAGGAGTCAAGAGTTGTTTTGACCTTGCAAAGACTTAACTTGCAAGAACTTTTGAAGAAGGGTGAAAGGGTATCTTCTCTGCCTCCGGTTACCAATTTTTCATATCTCACAAAGTCCTACTCCAATGTGTTTGCTGGCCTCCCCGGCTCTTCCAATTTTTTGTCTTCACCAAGGTTAGCCTTAATCCTCTCCCATTTCAGCTTCTTTTATTTAAACTTTCCCCTCAATCTGGCATATCTTATTATTTTGTGTTTTGCTAAAATTGTTGCAGTTATAGTGTTAGATATATAATTAGATGTGAATTTGTTTTATTGGTCACTCTTGACTACTTTAATATCAGTGTGTCTGTGATGCATATGCATGAAGTTATAGGTACTATGAAGCATAGGCTGTTTGTCAGTCATAATTAGCTGGAATTTGGAATTTTTTGGACTTGTCATTTGGAAGATTGATAGGATACCATTATACTTCCCTGTCTTCTGAGTATCATTCTCAAAGTTGGGAAATTTAATATACTAATGTATACCACTCATCTGTCCTATTAGTATTATATTGATCTTGAAAAATGACTCGTGCTGAAGTTTTATTAAATTTATGTTGGCTTTTGGGCTTACAATAAAATCAGAAGTCAATTAGTGGTTCTGGCAAACTATTAAAAGAACTGTTGTAACCAAACGACTTTTAATACGTCTTCCTAAAACAAAGATTTTTTGATGAGCTTGTCTGCCTTAAATAAACTCCTTGCCGTAGTTCACTACAAGCATATACTATCCTGCTTTGGTAGCATGATAATATTGTCGAGAGTTGCAGATGGATTATCAATTTATTAGTTTGCTATTGTGGTTGGTGGATGTGACATTATTTTAAGGTGTGTTGTTGTCTTCTTGATGTTTACTATATATGCAATAATCTTCATAAACTAGAGGACTTGGTAGAATAGGGATCAACAAGTTACTAAAATTACTGAAGATTAGAAACCTATCAGTGGAGCTAAAATTTTGAAATCTTATTATATATGTCTACATCAATATGATCAATCTGGTAAGGAAAGAATATGTCAACAAATCTGACACCAGGGTCAGCACCATTACACCGTTCCCTCATTCAATGTGATAAAATTCACTGTAACATCATTACTTATTATTAGGAAAATTCAAGTCTTGTATCGATTAGAGATAGTGTCTGGCAAAACAAAAGCAGTTTTGTAGGAATGAGATATGTCTAAAATCTTAGGCATATCTATGCCTATATTGTTTTAACATAAATCTAAGCCATGATTTCGTGTTTGTGTACAGGAATGGACAATAGTATATGAGTGCGCTTTGGATGTGGGACCAGATTATGATTGACAATGAATATATTCTACAAGCTTCCTAGCTGTCACAGAGTAAATTTCTTTGCTATTATGTTTTTTTGTTACTGCTTCTTGTGATTTGACAAGTAATGTATTATGAATTGCTTTTGTTGCGAGTTAGCATCTCATGTTCTACAGGAATATCAGGCTGTTTGTTGTGCTATATACTGAAGAATGAATTCAGGATCCTCGTAGTCTTTCTCTCTACATTTGATACAATTTCACATAATTTTACCACTTAGCTCTAAAGCATTTTTTTAATTAGTTTTAATTTGTAAATATGAGAACTGACTGGTTCCATATCAGTTTGCAGATAATCCCATTTTTTTTTTTCAGTTATTTGGGCAGCATCGGGTAACTAGTTTCACAAATTCCAATGAAATTTATTAGCATAAGATGAAAGAAAATTTGACAATTTTTTTTTCTGAAATTTATTGAAAGAAGAATCATTTATATAAAGTTGGGATTGAAGTCTGGGTCAATGGTCATAGTGAGAAGCAAAGCAACTTTAGTGGCTGCACCAATATAAAGATAAGGTTATCAACCTCAGAAAAAAGAGAAAAGGATAACTTTATGGTATCTTCATTTTTTCCCGTTCGTCCCCAAAAAGATCAAAACAAGTTGTAATTTGATGAAAAGTTGAAGAAAATAGGTGAAAGGACAGTGGAAAGTGGAAACACTATAATAGAAAAATCACCTTCTTTTCTTAACTCTTTGATTAGTCAAGAATCTGGACTATCCAAACGTATCTTTACTTTTACTTTTCATCAGTTTTATCTGGCTACATTTCCCTTCTAAGCATGACTTAGGTGAAAATTCTGATTCTTACAATTTGTAACATTTCAAGGAGTCAGATTACATAAATTACTCCCATTTGTCTTTCTTACATTTATGAAGCCACATTATCCGATAAAAATATGCCCAAGGTTCATTTTAACCAAATATATTTTGTTTCAAAAGTAGTTGTTAGAAATTTATTGAGTACTATTTTTTACAGCCAAAAAAATAGAAATAGAAGTAGTTGATTACTTATAATTTCAAAACTTTTTTAAATCAAAATTTGATTTCGTTTATTTTAAAGTAATTTTATCTGCAAATCGTTTTTTTTTTGTACGAAATTAAAATTATTTCTTCCATTTTTTAATAATTAATTTATCAAATTAGAGGGTTTTTTTGTTCTACACTTCCATAATATATAAAATGATAAACTTGTTTATATTATAACGCCTAACAATCAATTTAAAACTATTTTCTGTCATTTGAAACATGTTTTAGATTTTTAAATTTATTTGAATATATTTTAAGTTATATAAGTTGAAATAACTACACTATATTTTAGATTATTTAAAGCAGAATCAAGTAATCAAAAATTATATTATGATGATTGTACCCTTTTCTGGATTTATTATCTGGAATGAGGTGATAAACTGACATCAAGGAGGTCGATTTTGAAACAAACTTATTTATCTGAAGGATTGAGTACAAAGTGTTAAGTTCTAACACAACAATAAATTGTAATAAGGTTAAATGGTAATTAATTAAATGATAATTAATAATATAATGTTAGAGCTGCTTAAATGGAATAATAATAATAGACCTAAATAAATTGTAATAAGGCTTAATAACAGTTCTATAGATAAGATAGAGTCCTCCAAATGTGAGATTAATGTTATTATGTTCATCCACTTTATTTATATACTAACTTGATTGTCAGAGCTTCTTTTGCAGGTCTCTCCCAGTTGAGAAGGATGAACCAAATACGAAGACCGAGTTTAAGACTCAAGTATAAAACTAAGTAGCATAATTCAAAGTTAGAGGTCAACACACACCAAAAGGGATCAAAAGAAGGAAGCCGGTCCCACATCTCTCAATCAACAATTCTCAATAGTGTTTTCAGGAACATTTTGGCGTTTACTATAATGCTTGACTTTCTCAACAATCATGGTGAATACACAAGGGTAACTGGTAACAAATGAAATACTTATACCACATAGGAGAATCATGTTGAAATCAATGCTATGGTGATGGAAATGAGGAAAGAACTTGAAGGCCTGAAGAGAAGAAATGAAGAGGAAGTACAAAACTTGAAGCAGGAGAATCAGAAGCTCAAGAAGAAGTTGAATGAGAGAGAACAATCCACTATACCACTTCATGAAGAGATTGATGAGTCATACAAAAACACTGGGAGTCATTGTGCATCCCACAACAAACCATTTGACAATGCCTTACCCAATGTATCCCGACGTCATCCCTTTACTAATGAATTAATGGAGTTAGCTCTCCCACCTAATTGGAAGAATCCTTCATTCGAGCTATGTGATGGATCCACTTATCTCGATGAGCACTTAGATATGTATACCACACAAGTTGGTTTATGTAAGCTTGATTGTCGAGTGTTTCCTATCTCGTTGAAAGGTGTTGCGTTAAGTTGGTTTACTAGCAATAGATTGTTTTCTGACGCTCACCTCCAAATTTGAAGCATAATTTGCCACCAGTTGACCTCATCAATTAACATCTCTAGCGTTGGTGAACGTAAAACAAGAGAAGAATGAGACATTACAAACTTTCATGGAGCAATTTGGCAAAATGATGTTGAAGATCAAGAATTTGAGCCCAGAAGTAGCCTTACATCACACGGTCACAACCTTAAAACCAGGGCATTTTTCTGATAGTTTGTGTAAAAAGAAAACTGCCAACCCGGATGAGCTACGAAGAAGAGCTACTAAATATATAGAGTTAGAAGAATTGAAAGAATTCAGAAAACAAATTCAAGATGAAATGTCCCAAAAGCTAACGACAGACAATCAAGTTGATCGAAATCGGTTTGCAAAGCACAACCAGAAGCCTAGAAATGTATATTTAAGGAGCCTCGATTTGAAAAATATGCACATCTGACTGCAGAACGATCTAGAATTCTTCAAGAAGCCCTCAGCACCAACCTGTCGCAACCGCCGAAAAAGATTCCTACTCCTCCAAATGCAGATCCAAATAACTATTGCAGGTATCATGGTAATTATGGACATGTAACCGAGGAATGCGTGGCCTTGAAAAAAAAATAGAAGAACTCATTAGACTGGACACCTCAAGCAATTTGTATGAAGACATCTTGAGAAGCGTGATCGAGATAAGAGATACAAAAGTTCAGAAAAGTGAAAGAGAATGGAAAGTCGAGATCAAAACCGAGGGCAAGATCCACCATTGAGAGGAATCATTAATACCATAGCTAGAAGCTTTGCCAGTGGAGGAAGCTTAGCTACGTCAAGGAAAAAACATCTCAGAGTGGTGAAATCCGTGACCAATATATTGAATAAACCTCTACGTTTCGTGCCAAATATTACTTTTACTAATGAAGATTTTCAAACTATTGATCCAGATCAGGATGATTCCATGGTGATTACAGTTGATATATCTGATTATGTAGTCATGGAAACTTTAATTGATCAAGGTAGCTCAGTGGATATTCTATATTGGAAGACATACAAGCATTTGGGCTTCTCAGACGACCTCCTAAAACAGTATCATGACCAGATAGTTGGTTTCTTTGGAGAAAGAGTTGATGTGAAAGGGTATGTCGAATTGAAAACTCGGTTCATTGGAAAGGAAGAGAGCAAGGCTATAGGGATACACTACTTGATAGTTGAGGCTGACACCTCATATAATGTGCTACTTGGAAGACCCTATTAGGAGGCTATAAGAGCCATTGTATCAACCGCACATTTAGCAATGAAGTTTTCTTCGGATGATGGAAAAGTGATTACCATGTATGGAGACCAAAAGACAAGTAGAGAATGTTATATAGCTAGCTTGAAGCCACAACCAGAGCGAGTGATTTGCAAAAATAAAAAAGAAAACTTAGTGGCTGTACTTGACTTGGAACCCAGAGTTTATGAAGGAGATCGTATCTAGTCTAAAGAACCAACTACATTATGTTGGATTGGAGAAGAAACTCAAGTAGTAAAGGTGGGAGAGCTTATGAGCAAAGACTTGAAAGATAAAATGGTGCAAATACTGAAACAAAACCTTGACACGTTTTCTTAGACAGTCGTTGATATGACTGGAGTTGATCCACGAGTAGCCTGTCATAGGCTAGTAGTATACAAGGATGTTCACCTGTTGCTCAAAAAAAAGAGGAAAATGAGAGAAGAAAGGAGAATAGTTACTGAGATGGAGGTAGAAAAATTGCTAAAGGCCAAATTCATCCAAGAGGTCCGTTATACAACTTGGTTAGCAAATGTCGTTCTAGTTAAGAAAACAAATGGTAAATGGAGAATGTGTGTTGATTACACTGATATGAATAAAGTGCGTCATAGATAAGCTTAACTCCTTCCCATCATTGATTGACTAGTGGATGGATCTTTAGGTCATCATATACTCAATTTTTTGGATGCTTATTCAGGATATAATCAGATCCCAATGTACCCACCTAACCACAGCAAAACTGCTTTTATAACTAATTCTGCTAATTACTGCTACAATGTTATGCCTTTCGACTTAAAAAATGATGGTGCGACATATCAACGACTTATGAATACCATTTTTTGAGATCAAATTGGTAGAAATGTGGAGGTATACATTGATGATATGTTAGTCAAATATGATACCATTGAACAACATGTGACTGATTTAACCGAGGTCTTTGAGCAGTTACGCTAGTACTGAGTGAAATTAAACCTAGAGAAGTGCACCTTCAGAGTAGAAGGGAGGAAATTTTTTAGATTTATACTGACATCTAAAGGAATTGAAGCAAACCCTGATAAATGTCAATCCATTATAAACATGAGAAGCCCAGATAATGTGAAAGAAGTCCAACGTTTAATGGGTAGACTGACAACACTATACAGGTTCCTTCCTAAAGTGGCCAAGAAGATAAGGCCGACTGTGAAATTGATAAAGTAAGTCCAAGAATTTTGAGTGTAATGAAAAGTGTGAAGAAGCTTTCAGTGATTTGAAAAATTTTCTGGCAAGCCCTCCCGTTGTAAAAAAAACAAAACCTGATAAAAGATTGTTGTTATATATCTCGGTATCTAAGGATGCTGTTGAAGTTGCTCTCGTTCAAGAAGGTGATGGTTAACAACCGGTTTATTTTTCCAGACGAGTTCTTCATGGAGCTAAAACAAGATATCAAATGGTTGAGAAGGTCATTTTGCCCTTGATTTGTGCGGCGAGACGGTTACGACCCTATTTCCAAAGTCATCAAGTGGTGGTCAAAACTAGCTATCCAATATCTAAAATACTCAAAAAACCCGAGCTTGCTGGAAGAATGATAGCATGGTCTGTTGAACTCTTTGAATTCGGTTTACTCTACGAACTGAGAGGGAGAATTAAATCCCAATGCTTAGCAGGCTTTGTTTTTGAGCTACAAAATGACTTTTGCGATGGTGAAAGATGGACTTTGTAGTGGACGATTCATCCAACAAGAAGGGGAGTGGAGCTGGTATAGTCTTAGAAGGACCTGGAGATGTCAAAGTTGAGCAATCTCTCATTCTTAAGTTTAAAACTTCTAATAGTCAAACTGAATACGAAACCCTTATAGTTGGCTTTCATTTAATTGAAGACATGGGAGCCAAGAGAGTAATGTGCAAGACAAATTCTCAATTAATTGTAGGACAGATTAAAGGAGAGTTCAAAGTTAAAGAATCGTTATTACTCAAGTATTAATAAGAACTTAAGAACAAATTGAAGAGCTTTGATGATATTGTTTTAGAGCACGTCTCTCACGAACAAAATACTTGGGCCGATGCACTATATAAGTTAGCGAATGACAAGAGACCCAATTATGATTCTATCATCCGTCATGTGTTATACCGACCATGCTTTGAGAATGAGATATTTCAGGTGACTGAGATCCAAGAGTCAAGTTGGATGCAACCCATCATAAAATATTTGACAACACAGTCAGATGATTCTATTTGACTTAACAAACACTTAGTCAAGAAAGCTTCTCGCGACCTTGATCTATATAAACGTGGGTATTCACTTCCACTACTGAAGTGTGTTTCTAGAGAACAAGCCGAGTATATCATAAACTAAAATCATCTTGGTGTATGTGGTTTCCATTTAGGACATTGAATCTATGTCAATTCGAGTCTCAAATCCGGTTATTATTGGTTGACCTTGAAAATTGATTGTGCTAAATTTGTAAAATGATGCAAGAGTTGTCAGGAGCACAACCCTCTCATCCACATTCCATCTTTACAGTTGAAAAACATCATTTATCCATAGCCTTTTGCCATGTGGGGAATGAATATCATTAGACCATTCCCACCAGCTTTTAGATCGAGGCAGAACCACTGATAAGAATTACATCTCAATAGATTAAGTGTTTCATCTGAAAAATTGTATGCATGTTCGATCTACCCATGCCATAGTGACAGATAATGGTAGACAGGTTACTGATAGGTAGTTAAAGGAATTTTGTGACGAGCTCAGTATTAAGCACTTGACTAGTTTTGTTGAACACCCACAAACAAATGGGCAAGCAAAAACTGCAAATAAAGTAATTATCAATGAAATGAAGGAGAGAGTTGGGAAAGCCAAGGGAAGATGGCTAGAGGAATTGCCTGAGATCTTATGGGCCTATAGATGCACACCCTAATCCACTATTGGGGTGTCTCCTTATAACCTTACTTATGGCACTGATGCCATGTTGGCTGTCAAGGTGTGTGAACCGTCAATTAGAAGACGGTTGGAAGACAGACATCCATAATGCTAATCTAATAACCAAACTGGATCTGATAGAAGAATTACAAGATAAAACTTACTTGAGAGAAATAATTTGCAAATAAAGGGCAATCCGAAGATATAATGCTCGGTGGATATCTGGAGAGACAAGGAAAAATCCCTCAGAGGAGAAACTGACCCCTAATTGGGAAGGACCTTTCAAGATTTGAGAAAGCTTGGGCAATGGAGCATATCGCCTTCAATGGTTAACAGGAGAGATGATCCTTAGAACTTGGAACTCAACCCGTCTGAAGTTCTACTATAGCTAATGTAAATCTGTTGAATAAATAAAATCAGTATTTCAAGTTAATTCACTATTTATACTCGGTCAGGAGTGAGCTCTTCATGAACCCCTATCGACTACTATTTATACTCAGTTCAGGAGTGAGTTCTTTATTAACCCCTACCGATTACCATATATCTCGAGTTGGAGTGCGTTCGTTATGAACCCCATCTGAGTACACCTATCTCGGTTTGGAGTAAGTTCTTTATGAACCCCTTTCGTGTATATATATCTTGGTTTGGAGTGAGTTATTTATGAACCCCTTCCGAGTACATATATCTCGGTTTGGAGTGAGTTCTTTATGAACTCCTTCCGAGTATATACATCTCGATTTGGAGTACGTTCTTCATGAACCCCTTCCAAGTACCCCTATCTCGTTTTGGAACACGTTCTTTACGAATCCCTTTTGAGTATTCCTATCATAGTTTAAGATTTTGCTCTTTAAGAATCCCTTATAGGTACGCATGTCTCTTTTAGAAGTACATACTTCATGAATTTATCCGAAAATGTATATATCTTGATTTGATGAGATAAACAAATTTACAATATTCTATTTTTAAAAGGGAAAACTTTTTCAACGAACTTAATTTTGTACAACCAAATAAATTAGGAATACTAATGACATGATAAATTCAAAACGTTGAGACAAGAAAATGAAAACCAAATCGTCAAAGAAAATCCAAAGAGTACGTAACTATGAGTTGAAGCAAAACAAGTAGATTTATAGATGCAATAGTGTTCTACAGTCATCTAATCTACTATTCGTATTCAATAAAAAAGGGGGAAACCTAAGAGAAACCCTATCAAAACATAGAATACAAACAAATAGGTTACTCGACTATCTCCACAGGTTCTTTTGACGGAATAGTACTCTCCCTAGGCGGACTTGTATGGGAAGAACTAGTTTCTCGCACACTTGTGGCATCATTAGATTCTTCTATAGGAATTTCGCTAATTGGCACGAGTTCACCCTTGTAAAAATCTTTACCTATGTCTCGTCATCTGCCGATATCTTATAGAAGAATGCAGCTTGGTTTAATGCCTTGGTGAAACTGAATTCATGTTGTTCCAAAATATACCATTTCAGGCGGCGCATATCCTTCTTTGGATCCTCAATCTCTTTTTTTTTTTGTTTCCCTCAACCTTCTTCTTCAACTCAACATTTCTTAGCTGCTCTCCATGATAAGAGAGAGTCATGTTGTGAAGGTCGGTTTTCAACCCCGCATTCTCTTCCTTAAACCTTTTTATGTCAGCCTCAAACTCGGTCAATTTTTCCTTCTGGGATTGCTTGATATTAGGTCATAGTGATATTTGATTGAGCAATGTTGGTTTGCTTTGACTGAGCTTCATCATCAAAATCCAACTTGCTCTCCCTTAACATCCTAAAGAAGTCTCGACCTTTCCGAGTAGTGGATGCCATCAACTCTATAACAACAAAAGAAAATTCAGCAAAATTAAACATCTTCAATATTAAATAATAAACTAAACCTTACCATTAAACTCGTCCAATTGACGCAATGACGAGTATAAGTCGAGGAGTTTTTTGGTCGGCAACTTCCTCGACAACCCTTCTAAGGCTGAGATAGTTCTTCTCTCCTCCTTTGACATCATGGCCTTCGACCAAGAGCTTACTTTTGTTGGGTTGTTAGTTCAATATAATGGAAATCTCGGGGTTTCCCCTAATAAAAATATTTTCTTCCCCCCTCTTCAATCCCAACTCAAAAGAATCCTTCTTTAAAATGCTTATAAGACGATGTGTATGGAGCTAAGACACATCTCTTCTGTTGACTGACTAGCGACACCCAGGTCACCCTACTCCCAGAACAAGTGCTATAAAAATATAGGAAATTTTGAGCAGTTGCTTTTAGGTTAAGCATTTTGCATGCTAACTGAAATGCTTGAATTGCCGCCCAACCATTGGGATGAAGTTGGGTGTCCGCAATATTTAGTATTCGAAGCACGTCTGATATGACCACTCGAAAATATCACAGGCGCAAGAATGTTGACCAAGTCTCTTGTTAATTATTAAGTTCATTACTTTATTTTATTTCTTTATTATTAAAATTGGTCTTTATCTGTAAGTTGTATAGAAAAAGGTCCATATTGCATAAATATAGGTTCAGTACGTGTCAGTTAGGTCCATATTGCATAGAAATAGGTTCACTACGTGTCAGTTACATATTTTCAGTTGTAGATTTGTTTTATATATGTGTCACTCAACACTGAAAAGCTTCATGAGAAATTAATTATCATTCAGTGAAAAGGAGATCCTCCGTGGTTTCTAAATTTCTTAATTGTGAGATTCTTGCTAAGAATGATCTAGGAGAGTATTATTTAGTTGAGTATTAGAGGCACTTATCAAATTCGTGCTAGAGCCTCGTTCTGACCAAGATGGTGACCACACGCTCTTCCCATGCTAACCAAGAACCAAAGGATAATCCTCTTAGAAATGACCTATTGGCAGCCATTGCTTTGCATCTTGAAGTTCTGGACATTTTGAAGGAGAATGTATCTGCCCTTGAAAGTCAGTTTTCTCATAGCAACAGAAGGAGAGGAAGGCATCGTAACTGGGCTTATGACAGTAAGGATGACTCGGAATCATCTAGGCGAGGTCAGAGACCACCTCACGCTAAGATTGAATTTCCTAAATTCAGTGGTGGTGACCCTAGAGGCTGGGTTCTCAAAGTAGAAAAATATTTTCGATATTATGATATTCCAGAAGATGATAAAGTTGACATAGCCTCTGTGTACCTTGAAGGAGATGCTCTGGATTTGTTTTCTTGGATGAATGCAGAATGTACATTGCTCTATTGGGATGATTTGGTCAAGGCATTACAAGAACACTATGGACCTCCAGAATACCAAAATCCAAATGAACATTTATGCAGCATCAAACAAACAGGTTCCGTGCATGAATATCGTCTGGAGTTCGCCAGACAAACAGCTCGAGTAGAAGGGTGGCCAGAGCATTGTCTTCTTCGGGTATTCCTAAACGGGCTTAAGGAGGAGCTACGTTCTGATGTACGCATCCACAAGCCTAAGACGGTCTATAGAGCCGCTAGCCTTGCCCTTGAGTTTGAAAAGAAATTGATATCCACTAAAGAGCCAAAACCCAGTTCTTTGTATGGCCCAATTCGCAGCAACCCCCTCTATCATCAAGCCTATTCAAATCATGACCAAAAGGGAAACACAGTGACTTCATCTGGATCAATACACACATTACCTTCAACTGTACACTCCTACAGCTCGACATTGCCTTCTTCAGTCACGTATTCTGCTACAACCACAGAGTCAGTAAGGCAACACCGACGAGAAAAAGGCTTATGCTTCCATTGTGGGGAGCAATTTCGACCTGGCCACCGTTGTGTAGGAAAATTTTCCCTCATGGAGATTGATGAGGCAGGGAACCCGATGCCGGAAACATCAGAACCAGTTGATGAACCGGACTAGAACTACCGGAGGAAGCCGAAATCTCTTTTAATGCTATTTTAGGGAAACCCACGTCAACCACTATGAAACTCAGTGGTTTTATTGTCTCTAGATGTTCTGTTATTGGTAGACAGTGGCTCGACGTATAATTTCATATCTGAATCTTTGGTGCATGAATTGAATCTGCCTACCTCTGTTGTCTCCACCTTCGGTATTCAAATTGGAGATGCAGTTTTGTTCGTTGCAGCCACATTTGTAAAGACGTAGAGGTACAACTCCCAGGTTTGAGTATCACACAAGACTTTTACCCTTTTTCCTTAGTTGGGTCCGATTTGGTTTTAGGAATTAAGTGGTTGGCATCACTGAATACTATTCAAGCCAATTGGAATGAAATGTTCTTGATTTTCTGGGTTGACGGGAAATGGTATAAGTTGTAAGGAATACCCAAATCAAAGCGCCATAAAATTTGCATACATTTCATGTTATCTCACGAGCTGAAGTTAGGATATACCAGTAGCGGTTCTTTAAAATTAGAAGAATTATTGATGGAATTTGATGCTGTTTTTGATGAACCAATAGAGCTACCACCCTTCCGAGAGCAGTATCATGCCATTTCACTCCTACCAGGTGCCCCACCACCAAATTTGAGACCATACCGATATCCGTATTTCCAGAAAAATGAGATTGAGAGACAAGTAGAAGACCTTCTTAAAAAAGGGTTCATTCGGTCTAGCTCTAGCCCATTTGCAAGCCCGATGTTGTTGGTGAAAAAGAAAGACAATTCATGGCGTATGTGTGTCGATTATAGGGCCCTCAATAAGATCACCACACCCGATAAGTATCATATTCCTAATATTGATGAACTACTTAATGAATTATTTGGTGTTGCTTATATTTTCAAAATCGACTTACATTCGGGTTATCACCAAATCAGGGTCTTGGATTCTGGCATCCCCAAAACAGCTTTCAGAACTCATAGCGGGCATTACGAATAGGTGGTGATGCCCTTTGGCCTTACAAATGCCCCAGCAACGTTCCAAGCTGCCAAGAATGATATGCTTAGGCCTCACTTGAGAAAATTCGTACTTATTTTCTTCGATGATATTATGGTGAAACTCACCTCTGCACTGTGTTTAAAACCCTACAACAACACTCATACTATGCAAACTTCAAAAAATGTTCATTTGGGCAGCCTCGCGTGTCATTCTTAGGTCACCGTGTCTCAACTCAAGGGGTAAAGACAGACTATGAGAAAATCAGTGCAGTGAAGGAATGGCCGGTATCCAGTAATGTGACAGAACTTAGAAGTTTTCTTGGTCTTACAGGTTATTATAGACGGTTCGTTAAAGATTATGGTATGATTGCTAGTCCCTTAATTGATCTTACCAAGAAAAATGCTTTTAGTTGGTCTTTGTTTGCTTAAAAAGCTTTTGAAAAGCTTAAGGTGGCGTTAATTTCAGCCCCTGTATTAAAACTTCCAGATTTCAATTCTGAATTTATTATTGAATGTGATGCCTCGATAGAGGGTGTAGGTGCGATTCTTTTGCAACAGGGTCATCCCATTGCTTTCTACAGCAAGGGATTTTCATTTTCTAACAGGTACAAATCCGCATACGATCGTGAGCTGTTAGCATTGGTGTTAGCAGTGCAAAAGTGGCGACATTACTTGTTGGGCCATCATTTTACAGTTAGGACCAATCATAATAGCCCAAGAACTTGTTTTTGATCAAAAGACACTCACCAACAATCAGCAACGCCTCATCCTCAAACTCCTCCCGTTCGACTTTAGCATTGTTTACAAAATTGGAAAAGAGAATTTTGGGGCCGATGCTTTGTTTCGAAGACCACAACACACTGATTTCCTCCACTTGGTGGTGCCCTTACCCTTGGATTTTTTGAATTTAGAAGAAGCATTACTGGAGGATCAACTTACAGCACCAATCATTGCTGCTTTGAAGGAAAACTCTCACTCTAAACCAGGTTATTCCCTAGTTAATCATCGGCTTTATTACAAAGGGCGACTTGTGATTCCACAAAGTTCACCACTCTGCGCCAAGTTACTTGAAGAAGCGCACCTTACCCCTTTTGCAGGGAACAATTTTCTGAAAATGTTAAAACGACTATCAGGTACTATTTATTGGTCCCAGATGAAAGCTGATGTCAAAACTTTCATTCAGCAATGTTTAACGTGTCAAAAGAATAAATATGAGACCCTCTCACCTGCTGGCCTGTTGCAACCTATACCAATCCCCACACAAATATGGGAGGATATATCTTTAAACTTTATTGTGGGATTGCCTAAATCTAGACATTCTGATACTATATTAGTAGTGGTGGAGAGACTCAGCAAATATTGTCATTTCATTCCCTTATATCACCCTTATACTGCTAAAACTGTTGCTATTTGTTTCTGTGAAGAGATAGTTCGCCTCCATGGGATGCCAAGATCCATCATCTCTGACCGAGATCCACTTTTCCTAAGTGCATTTTGGCAAGAATTGTTTAAATTAAGCCAAACCTGCTTGAGGATGAGTACCTGTTATCAACCCCAAACGGATGGTCAAACCAAGGTAGTCAATTGTTATCTTGAAGCTTACTTATGATGCTTTGCACATGAGCAACCTCAAAGTTGGAGTAAGTTCTTGTGCTGGGCGGAATACTCTTTTAATACAGGGTATCATACATCAACTAACACCACTCCCTTCAACGTGGTTTATGGTAGGGATCCTCCTCCCCTTCATCCCTTTGTTATGGGAGAAACCCAAATTATGGAACTTGCCAAATAGCTGGAAACAAGAGATGATATGATACGCTTGCTTAAGGAAAATCTACAAAAGGCCCAAAATAGGATGAAGTCATACACAGATCAACATCGCCGAAAGCTGTCATTCGAAGTAGGAGATGTTGTATTTCTGCGCATACAACCGTTTAGACAACAATCACTATCACACAGAAAGTTTTCTAAACTATCTCCACGCTTCTTTGGCCCTTATAAAGTCCTTAAAAAGATTGAGACAGTTGCATATGAGCTTGAATTGCCACCCATAGCCAAGATTCATCCAATCTTTCATGTTTCTTTGCTTCGTCAGGCACACGAAGTCAAGGTTCCAATTTCCCCTCCTGCATTACCTATTTCTGATAAATTTGAACTACTCCTAGAACCAGCAAAAGTATTGTCTCATCGCTGGAAGGGACCTCACTTGGAGCTTTTTTTGCAATGGAAGGCTTAACCTGAGGAAGCATCTAGTTAGGAAGACTACGACCTACTCGTGTAGCAATTTCCAGACTTTCAACTTGAGGACAAGTTGACTTTCCAAGGAAGAAGTATTGATATGACTTCTTGAAAATATCACAGACGCAAGAATATTGACCAAGTCTCTTGTTAATTATTAAGTTTATTACTTTATTTTATTTCTTTATTATTAAAATTGGTCTTTATTTGTAAGTTGCATAGAAATAGGTCCATATTGCATAAATATAGGTCCAGTACGTGTCAGTTAGGTCCGTATTACATAGAAATAGTTTCATTACATGTTAGTTACATATTTTCAGTTGTAGCTTTGTTTTATATGTGTCACTCAACACTGAAGCTTCATGAGAAATTAATTATCATTCAGTGAAAAGGAGATCCTCCGTGACTTCTAAATTTCTTAATTGTGAGATTCTTGCTAAGAGGGATTTAGGAGAGTATTATTTAGTTGAGTATTAAAGGCACTTATCAACGTCCATTATCATTCCATCCAAAGAAAACGTGACATGGGAGTCAATAATAACGTATGAATAAAAATAGAAAAAAATCATCTTTAGAGCATTCTCGACCATGACAAACATTTTCATTAGGTTCACAACATTGTATTTATAACATCATCCACTTCACAGTTTTCCAAAATGGTAGCAGATCTTGCAAAATTTAACAGGTCATCGCAACATTGAAAATTTGAAAATTTTTCTCTAACCTCATAGTGTACCCACTCATATCCCGAACTTAAAGATGACTTTTTCTGCTCTGTAACCTCGGCTGCTACAGCGTTTGAAAGAAGAGAAATAACTTCTACAAAACTTTCCTCTGAACTTGCCCAGGTGAGGCCACATGTTTTATCAACTGATTCCTCATTGGGCGACCCCGAAAATTCCTCAAAACTAGAAGTATTAGACATATTGACCGAGAAGAGAAAAGTTGAAAATACCTATTCACTCTGGTTAAAGACAACTTAAAAGACTAGGTTTTTTTTTTTATGTGAAGAAGAAATGTGGTGCTCCATGACTAAAAGTGACACTATTTATAAGCGTTGAAAATAAAAGGACCTGAGTCACCACTCTCATCTCATATGTCAAAATAAAGTAGATCTAGCGATCGCTTGATTTAGATGTGACCCCTTTAACACATTATTAATGTTGGGAAAAAAAGTGTAATTAAATTCAAAACAAAAAATCTCATGGTACTCTATGCCACCCCTCAATTTTTTCATTATTCTCAACGTGGCATCTCGTTTACTCAGTCTTTGGGTCTCTCAGTCCTTGGGCCTCTCAGCCCTTGGGCCTCTCAGCCCTTGGGCCTCTCAGCCCTTGGGCCTCTGTACCGTTATATAAAATTATTATCTAAAAGTAAGAGATAAATCGACATGAAGAAGGTCAGTTTTGAAACTAACTTGTTTATCTGAAAGATCGAATATGAAGTGTTAAAACCCTAACCACAAGAAGGGTTAAATGGTAACTAATTAAATAATAATTAATAAACAACTATAACAATTTAAAAATATCTATATAATGTTAAGCTTAAATGAAATAATAATAATGTGTTCAAATGAATAGTAACAAGACGCAATAATAAATAAGAGAGAATCTTCAAAGGTAAGACTTATATCATTATGATAACCTACTTTATTCCCGATAATAATAATGTATAATTCAAAATTACTTTTTAACTGTTCTAAATTAATATTGTGAAATACTTCCTAAATAATATTAATCATTATAAAATAAACTTTCCCATCTAGATTCTATTTCAAAACGTTCTTTTCAAAATAATTTTTTTGTCAAATAATTCGAAAACTAATGTTAACTAGTCCCAATGTACACTGTAGTTTGTCTTCATGGACAGTTTAACACCATGAGAATCAAACCCTCTCAACTAGGATGTTGATTACAAGTATTTGGTAAACTAATTAACATAATATTTAGTAAATAGAAAATAATATACTATACAAATTTTATTATATAAATTTTTTTTTAAGCAAAATGTATTATTATGTAATTTTGATTTTATATTTTTTAAAATAATTATTTTTTTATTAGAACTTTTAGTGTTTCTATTTTTTTCAAAATTATATAATTTTTTATTTAGACAAGTTATTTTATTTAAATTTTATTTTTCAATTTAAATTACTAAATTTATGTTTTATAATTTTCATCTTAATCAATTCAATTTATAATGTTAAATTCTTTTTAGTCTAACTATATAAAATATTTAAAAAAATAATAGAATAAATATTAATTACAAAATTGAAATAAATAATTAAAATCTAAGAAAATACTTAAATTAATTAATAAACGACTAATTGATTTTCCATACATAACATATTTTATGAATACTACAAGCTCATTTAATTCTTCTTTGGTTATAAAAATCAGTAGCAGTATTTGGGTTGAAAAAATATTATTAAAATTATATTCTGATTAAACTGTCATATAAAAGAAATTTTAATAAAAATAATGGAAGTATGAAGACTTCTAGATTGTGAATATATATATTTTTTATTATTTGATTCAAAATAAAACAGAAGAGCTCGCAGTGAATCTATGACAACCGAGAATTGTAGAAGATGTCTCTCACACTGCCTTTCCTGTTGACCTTCCTCGCACTCTCTCAAGCTCAACCACTCTCCGATGAACCTCCGCCACCGTCATCAACCGTCTGCATCGTCGGCGCCGGCATCGGCGGCTCCTCCGTCGCCCATTTCCTCCGCAAGTACTCCCCGCAGTCCACTCCCGCCACCAATATCCGAGTGTTCGAGCGCAACGGCGTCGTCGGGGGCCGCATAGCCACCGTTACGTTGGCGGGCGAGACCTTCGAGGCCGGAGCCTCCATTCTGCATCCTAAGAACCTGCACACAGTGGATTACGTGAAGATTCTGAACCTGAAGGTCAAAGAGCCTGGTTCCGATTCCCTCTCTCTCGGCATTTGGAATGGGAAAGAGTTCGTTTTCAAAACCGCTACGCTTAGTTCCGATGTTCCTCTCATCAATAAGCTTCTTAAACTCCCATTTGTGGAAACTCTCTTATCGCTCTTTAATTCCTCTCGGTTGTTTCTTCGCTACGGCTTCTCGCTCTTTAAGATGCAAAACTTCGTTCAGGTATTTCAACTATTTGACCGTTACACTTGCTAGGTGGTTGAGTAAATTACTCAGTTAATTAATTACTTACTAAATGAATCTTTGTCAAAGGAGAACTCGTTTACAACTATAGATACAGATTTTATGAGTTCAAATAATTCGTTTTTAGTTCTTAATTTACATACTCATCAAATAAAGATCTGATTTGTTGAGGAATAATACAATCACACACACACGAGTACTCACTTGGCAACACAAGCTGAACTTGTGAAGAAAGACTTGAATTTCATTTCTACAGTGCACACACTATTAGAAAATGTTTTTACATAAAATTATTTATTTTGTAGAACAAATTAAACTCTTTCTTAATAATAAATTACCTGTAATTAACCAACGGTGCAAAAAGGTTTAGTTAATGAAAGTGGGGTGGGGTGGGCGAGAGAATAGAGTTATTCATATAACTGTATTGTTTTCTGACGAAGCTTTATTTAATTTAGAGCGCTGTTGAGAGATTCTTAAAGTACTATGAGGAGACTAGTTCGAGACCTATTTTTGAGACTGTGGATGAGATGCTGCAATGGGCTGGTCTGTATAATCTTACTACAAGGACTTTGCATGATGAATTGGTGGATGCTGGGTTATCTAACTTGTTGATCAACGAACTTGTCACTGTAAGAATTCTTTCTATCCTTTCAAATGTATATCTCAATCAATATTAATGTTTTGGTGATTCTGCTGAGTGCAATGATCGCACTATTTTGGTTATGATTTGCTAGCAGCCATTCTGGTGGACTGGTGGTGCTTTTTATGAAGGGATTTTCATTGTTTCACTGTTACAGAATTACAAAACTGTTTTTTTGTGTACATTTATGACACAACTCAGTAAAGATCTTCCACCTATATGATAGATCAATGTCTGAGATTTAAAGTAACTGATCCGAAGATGGACTTCTGCTGTTTTTATTTATGCAGGTCATCACACGTATTAATTATGGCCAGAGTGTCTCCATGAGTGGGTTGGGAGGGGCAGTTTCTCTCGCAGGATCAGGTGGAGGATTATGGTCTGTCGAAGGAGGTAACTGGCAAATGGCTGCTGGACTGATTAATCGGTCAGATGTTGCACTACACCTGCACGAAGAAATAAAATCTGTTGCTGATTTTGGAGATTTTTATGAACTCAACTCAACAAAAGGAAACAGTTATAAATGTGAAGTTGCTGTGGTTGCTACTCCATTAGATGAGTTAGATATTCAATTTATTCCCCCAATTTCAATTCCTGAGAGAAAATTGCAGCACACATATACAACTATTGTCAGGGGCCTTCTGAACCCTGTGAGTATTTTGAGACTTGAGTCATAAAATTGCTGACATCAGTATTTGTCAGTCTTCTATATATTCTCCTTTTTTGACGGTTGGTGTTACTTCTGATGGATTTGCTTTATTGTGCACAAGGCATATTTTGGTCTCAAGGTTGTGACAAAAATTCCTGATCTTGTGGGCACCGTAGAGGATCCCAGCCTTCCATTTTCGTGCGTTGCAGTTCTCAAGAAGCACAATGAAAAAGAATCCACTTATAAATTATTCTCTCGTCAACCAATGGAAGACACATTACTGGATAGCATCTTCAGGTAATAGTATCAGCTATTGGTTAATTAATTCTCTGTTCCTTGACACTGAAGTTATACTACTGTTTGTATACCAAAATCTTCTTTACAAACTTGCCCTGTTGGAAAAGAGGTCTAGTCCGTAATAATAACAATGTGGTTCTGACTAATCATTAGGATTCAGCTTCTCTAAAATGAGCACCTTATTTTATAGGATAAAGTAATTAATCTCTTGATAACAAAATCAATTTTCAATATTACGTGCACATACGTAACAAATAAACTGTGTTCAACTATTGATTATTTTTCAACAACCCAAACCCAATCATTTAGTCCTAAGGTGCAAGTTGGCACATGGTTTCGAACCTGATGTTGACATTTACTTGGTAAGCTTTGCATTAACTGTTGAGCTTTCTATCAAGTGTCGTCCCGTTTCCCTCCCTTCCACAGAAACGAGAAAAGAAAAATTGAACCAGGTTGTAATATTTTGTTGATTGCTATCACTGGCAGTGTCAGGAAGGAGACTATTCGAATAAACTGGGCTGCATATCCTCATTACCACGCCCCAGAAGTATTTGCACCATTTATATTAGACAGGAGGCATCTATACTACGTTAATGCATTTGAAAATGCAGCTAGCACCATGGAGACAAGTGCCGTGGCAGCTGAGAATATTGCCAGACTCATACTGTCAAGATATTTTGGCAAGGTGATTGTGAATTCATCCAATTTGTCTGCAACTTCTCAAGGAGAGGGTACTCACTTAGATTTATGATACGTTGATTTTAATTTATAAGTTATTGTTAGTTTGGGTGATGTTGAAAGATTTTATGTAAATTGCATCTGAAAATTTGGATAATCGTACAATGTATAAGTACTGGCCAATAAAAGATACTCTCTACCAATAAACTTAATATAATGTTAACACTTTGATGCATAGGCATACACACAAAATACTCTATCCCCTTGTATTTTATTAATTGATAATGTGTGTTAATGTTAAGATTCCAATTGCTAATGAGGATTCTTGTCACGATTGTGTTGGTTTTGTACACATCTAGTAGTATGCAGTTCTTTTTCATTTGTAGTAATTATATTTATCTACCAATAATTTCCTATTAATCCAGATTTCTAAGAATGTTATAATTGTGTTGGATGCTTAAAAGGTTCATAGAAATGTTAGGCAATGTTTAGTTTTTATGCTTAAATTTTTCCCACTTTCATGGAAATCTTGCATTTTTATCCTACCAGCATGTTGATGGGAAATATGGTTAATGGCAATCATGGGAATGCTGTGGAGTATGGAGTATTTGGTTGAGTCCTTATTTTATATATATATATATATATATATATATATACACACACTTTTGAGTAAAGATACCAGTTTAGTTTTAATTTATTTTTGTTTATAAATTTTTATACAGGAAATAATGAAAGTAAATGTTTATTTTTATATATTTTATTAAAAAAATATTGAAAACCAGAAAGTAAAAATAAAGCACTTTTTTTTTTCCAATTTTTAGTGATCATGGTATGGGTATAACGATTTAAATCTTGGATCAAATGGTTGAAAGGCAAATCATTACACTTATGTTAATTAATATTAAAAAACACTTTTTCAATTAAATACATTAATAAAATAAACATTTTAAAAATGTCTTTTTAAACCAAAGAACTCATTAAATTGATGTGTTTACAAAATTTGAAAACTAATGAGTTTAATGACTATATACCAATGTTGATTTATTGGAAAATTATGAAAAATCTAACTAATTACGGCATCAGTAATCAAAGCCAGTTATTGCCTCTAATATTTCAAATGATAACACAGTTACCACCCTTTTTATCCTTTTTGTTGGTATCGCTATTCTCTCTCTGATCCAAATCTTCTTTTATACGCACATGTTCTTTACGGTTTTCAATGAAAACAACTTATACGAATTGTTTCTCACATTGAAAAATATATAAAAAAAACAGGTTTCATAATATCATATAATTTTCAAGTAATTTACATTTAATTATATTTCAATCAAAGAAATTTTAAAGAACTCCAAACAACTCATTATTTTATGTTCTTTTACTTTTTTATATGTACATACCACTACTCTTTCTGTCTCTCGTCCGTTGGTCCAACTTTTTTTATATACATATGTAAATTTCTTTTAAGTAACTTGTAATTTGAATTCATATTCTTCCAATTGAGAGTTGGTTTAAGCAACTGATATTTTAGACTTATGAATAGCCATACAATCTCTTTATTTGATTAAAGAAAGTCAAAGGTTCATAACAAAGAAAACTAAAAAATTTTAAAAATCATAGTTAAAATATTATTTAGTTTATATTTTAATTTCTTAAAGTTAGATTATGATTTTTATAAAGTCATTTGATAATATTTTATTAGGATTAACTAAGTTTTTAGTCTCTCCAGAAATAAATCCTATTAAAATTGGCATTTCTAGTTTTTTTTTTTTTCCGTTTTTTCTTGTAGCCAACATTAAATAAACATATAAATTTGATTTTGATAATTATTTTATTTCACATTAATTTTTTATATATCACATCACATTTCAACATTGTGGATTCAAAAGTAATTAACTTTTTTTATCAAAATCAAATTTACATATCTATTAGATATTAACAAAAACAAAACACCGACAAAATTTTGGAAGTACCGATTTGGAGGTATTAAACTTTTTTAACCCTAATTTAACCTTTCTTTAAGTTAATAAGTATATTTTTAGCTTCTCTGTCTATAGCTTCAATGATAGTTTTAGGATACTTATGGGTAAATAACTATTGGTTTCTTATCACACAGTGACCTTGTATGTTTCTACAACGAAAAGGAAGGCACCGAGCAGAGGCACAACATTATCAATCAGGTCTTCCAAGATATTCTTGCTCAACATTATCACTTAACCTTGAAGTATCTAACATAAATAATGTAAAAGTAGTCTAAAAAGGGAAAGAGAAGGGAAAGAAAAAATACGATTCAGTCTATAGTTCTTGGTAAACTCATGTATAATTATACATGGAAATCTGTACAATTTAAATGCCACTGCAGATAAATCAATCAAACTCCAGTAGCTGCAGGAGTTTTGCAAGAGAAATCTATAAGGATACAGGCAAACACAAAGTCATATTGCACATCTTGGTTTGTAAAGCAATTGCCATGTTTTGGGTCGCAAATGTTCTTCAAGCTGCCAATGGTTCCTCCAAAACTGTTTGCATCATAAGTGATTAAGTAAAAGTTAGTTAATTTCTTTTCTTCTTTCACGTTTTTTAGGGGGAGAACAGAAGGAAGTGGAAGATACCTTTTCTTTTTGTAGATACTTCAGCATCACTGGTAACTGGTGCTTTGGTTGGGACATCAGGAAGGTCCAACTTTTCTTCGATTTCTTCATGAGCTGAGTGAGGAACTTCAGGAAGATCTTGGACTGTGAGCTGAAGCAATAAAACAACAATAATACGCTCTCATGTCATTCTCCAAAAGATGTACAGTATGTGAAAAGGGTTAAAATGAAGCATAATAATTTATGTCCCTTCCATAATCCATACTATTATGATTAAACAGATAAGTCAATAGGAACAATTTGAATGGATGGTATTTATGTTGGAGCGAATAAAAGTTAGAACTAATACCAAATTATAAAAAGTGGTAAACCATATACCTGAGTTTCCAAGTCCTCAAATTCTGCTAAAATCTCCTCCTCGTCCTCTGCTGATAACTTCTCCCCCAGTACCGCATTAATTTCCTTCAAATTCAAGAAAATTATGGTAACCATCAGTGAGCATCAAATGTAAACAGGGCATATGAAAAATTGTAAACAGAACATAGCAGCCAAGTAATAATAGCACTTTCAAGGCTCAGTTTTATCAGTGTTGGATAGCAGAAAAATGGCGGAAAGCCATCGATTCGCTGTATCATATAATGGATAGCAACGTGCAAATTGCAGAAGCTACATAGCAGCTGGAATATATTATATGTACCAATTATATATGTATAAAAAAACTATGCTCTATGCATATAAAAGATAAAAATGCATACAAATTGGCATAATATTTAATCAAAATTTCAATTAGGAAGAGACTCGCTATAGGTAACAAGAGGATGTAGGTGACATGCCACAACAACACTCATAGCAAAAGGAGGTGCAAACGTGGACCCGAGGAATTTCACAATGCAATAGTGCTATAGTGGCTGTAAACATGTTTCAACACCCCACACCCCCATCTACCTTCCCAAAAAGGGAAAACCCTCAGTATAAAAAAGCCAGATATCGAAATCAGTTTTCGTAAGCAGTAAAACTGAAGTGTAACCACAATAGTAAAGTCAAACTCACATCTTGATAGGCTTTAGCTTCGGCTGTGTCATCCATAAGTTTCTGAACATCGTCAATGTTTATCTCGCTTTGTATGGCTTTCATTGCATCATTACCAGCCTTCAAACTTTCGAACACAGCCTTCTGCTTGCTCGCCAGTTCAATATCTGCTAACTGAAAAAGAAGATTGTTATAGGTGTATAATCAAGTAAAAAGACAGCAATGTTAATGCACAGTAATCTGCTCTGATTTTTACAAAGAAACAGACAATTGTAAAGCCATAAAAGATGCAAACAGGTAACAATATAGTTATTACTGTTGGTTCATAAGGAAACAAAAAGAAAGACACAATATAAATGACAGAATAATAATATAAAAATATTACTTGCTGCTCAACATTTATAAGCCAAGTATCAACTTGCTTCAACAATTCTTCTTGAGTCTTCTTTTTCTTCAGTGCTAGCAAGGCCCTGTCCTTCTTCTTTTCACGAATCAAATCTCGTGCAGCCTGTTTTTCTGCTTCAATAACTGCATCAAGCTGAAAAACACGAAATGATAAAAAAAATGAAATAACTTAAGTACGGAAACATATTGTATACACTATACCACAATACTTATTAATTAAAATTTGATGAGACAACAAATAAAATGCATAAGCATCATCGGCATTCTAACAAACAATCTAATTCAACTGGCTACTCTTCCTATCATCATACTTGTTAGCTGTTTACAGAAGTTTATTCGCAAGCCAATTTACTGCATTTGTCTTGACAAGTTAGAAGTCTTTCTGAATTACCATGGAGTAGGAAATAAAAATGAAAAAAGAACAAATGAAAACAAACGGTTAAAATAAACTTCACCACAAAAGACATGCATGATAAGTAATGTTATCAATTGCGGATTGCAGAAAATGGCGGAAAGCCACTAATTTTGCTGCTTCGTAAAGTGAATGGTGTCATGGAAGTCACACAACAGATAATGTATATGAGTCCATGTATAAAAAATCAAGTTGTATAGAAGACAAATATAGAATAGATAAAAGTTAGCATTATATTAACTCAAAAGTTCAATAGGCTGAAGAATTGTCAGAGATGGTAGGAGCAAGCCAGATGCATTCTGCAACCACAACAATTATAGTGGCTGTAACAAGCACACAGTTGCAATTTCGGATTCAAAAATTCCACTATACAATAGCTCTAGCAGCTATATAACAACACTGATAAGAAATATAATTAATATGCAACCACACATTCTCAATCTCATACCAAGATGCCATTCCAATAGAAGCATGTTCTATAAACACAAAAATTCAAAAACATGCAAATGATTAGAAAAATGTGTTGGCCTAGCTTGGAAAGTGATAGATATTGGATCAAAATTATTAAGAAACTGAGGAAATTCCCCTGATTACAATATGATTGCAGAAATTCAAGGTCTCCCAATGCCAAAAGGCCTTGATCCTCTCAAGTGAAAAAATAACCTTCTCTCAGTCCTTACACCTATTTATAGGCAATAAGCTTTATTTCTTATTAGCCAGCCCCCTCACACAAATTCACAACAAACTAACTGAATCTAGCAATGCACCCTCAACTAACATTTACCTACCACAAAGTTCAACTCATTTATTCTTAACTTGCTAGCTGATATCATATTAATTCGAATGAGAAATATTAAAGTGCAGGACCTGCCCACTGATTTTGCAGCAATTCTTATGAGTTAGTTTCCAAGGATTTAACATGGATAAGAGGTTGTAATATTATGAAAGCATGCAATGTTTACTGTTACATGGTGTATTGGTTAGAGGCTTACAGCAAATACAGCGCAATTATAGACATAGTTGTGAAATACAATTCAGCCGACAAATATTCATCGGAACTAGCCATGAAAAATTCCAAAAGACCCAAATTTTAATTGCATCTTTACTGATCCTATTTTTTGCCCTATTGTCTTGTAATGATAAAATTCAATCACAAAAGTAAAAACAAAAAGTGATTTTGGGAATCAGAGAGGCCAACAATTATTCATGGGACAACATTCGAAAAGACCCAAATTCATCTATGTGCATCTTTACTGATCACATTTTTTTGCCCTATTGTCTTGTAACATAAAATTCAATCACAAAGGAAAAAGAAAAGATTTTTGGGAAAAAGATGAAAACCTTCTGCTGATATTGGGCGAGTTTGCGTCTCTGGGTCTTGAGAGCTAGGATTGCTTTATCGACATCTGTTACCTTTGGCTTCTTCACGAACAAATTACCCATCGATTATTCTGATCTGGGTTTCAGTTTCCTTAGCCAACAATTGACTCTTAATCTGTGCTTAGACTTCAATCGAATGATCTTTGAGAAGAAAGAATGTGTATACAGTTATAGTTCTGTTGTTCTGTTGAAGCAACCACGGAATCAAACAAACTCTTTGGTGCTTTAGTTTTACCAGACCAAAAACACACTTTTACAGGGTTTTGGTCCTTCTGTAAAACAACCACACACCCTAGGCAAAATAAGAAAAAACACCACTGTCTTCTTTCTCCTTGTTGGTTAATTTAGTCTGTTATGAAGATATCATATTTAGCAGTTTTTATTTTCTTCTTATCTCTTTGGATTTATCTTTATTCTTCAGTTGATATTTAGTATATTTTTTAAGTTATTATTAGGTAAAGGTAATATAATATAAATTATTTATTATCAATTTCAAATTTATTTTATTGGTTAAAAAAAACCGCTTTATTTTCTAATTGTTGAAATAGTATTTTTAATTTTTTTTATAGTTACTAGTGATTATTAGTAAATTTTTTAAGTGTGATTTTTTTAATAATTATTAAAAATTATGATTATTAGTTAATTAAAATTAATATAAAATAATATAAAAAATAATTGAATTAAAATTTAAAAAACAATATAAAGAAAATAAAATAAATATTGTATAGATATTTTTAACTAATTAATTATAATAAGAAAATAAATGACAAATTATTTTATTTTATCTTTTATAATAAATTTAAATTTGACAAAATAAATTATATTAAAATAGATTAAAATAATTTTGTAATTATATTTTTATATTAAAATTAAAATTGGAAGAAAAAATTATAATAAATTATAAAATTTTTATTTGAATTAAAAATTATACTTTTAGTTAGTTGAAAAAATATCTAAATAATTAATAATAAAAAAAATAAATTATGATAAAGATAAAATTTAATTTTTTTATAAAAATAGAAAATGATTTTTAATAATATTAGAATTTAATAAAGATAAAATTTAATTTTTTTATAAAAATAAATTTTATTTTTTCATAAAAATATAATTTTATTTTTAATAAAAATATAATTTGATATTTGACAAAATATCATCTGATTTTTAATAAAAACAAAATTGGAGTGTAATTGATTTTTAATATAAATAAAATTTGAGTTTTGATAAAAATAAAATCTACTTTATTAATTCTTGATGAAAAGTAAATTTTGAAATTTAATAAAGTTAAAATTTAATTTTTTATAAAAATAAAACTTAAAAATCATAATTTTTGTAAACAGTAAAAATACATCACCTGAAAAGTTCAGTGATATAAACAATTATGTTAGTGGGGCAAAATAGTTTTTAAAGATATTGATTTATTAAAGAAGTTAATTATAATATAATTTATATATTATATTAAGATATATTTCCTTCATCATAATATAATTATAGAGCTTATGCATTTAATTGTAAATTATTCTTCAAAAGCCTCTTTTATTAGATTTTTTTTAATAGTGATATTGGTTCATACTATTTATATGAAACAGTCACTCCTGTTACATGAAATGTTACTATTTTCAAGTTATTTTCATGGAATGTCCTTTTAAATAAGAAGGCAGTGTCATCATATAATTAGGAAAATTTTATTTAGAATATAACCAGAAACTATGATTCATTGAATTGAGACTTTTTCTTTGATTTTTGTGAATTAGATAATCTCTTGGGGAGTGTGGTAATGGATAAGTCTCGATCAGTTTGACTCATTTTCTTATTTTTATAAAAATATATTTACTAATAATATATATAATTTACTAAAATTCTTTTAAAAAGAAGTTTAAAGCATAAAATTTTAAAATCAAACATCATTACTCGAAACAACGACAGATAAACAAAGATATCATATCATATCTACGAAATCAAATCTTTATCTTTAATACGTGTTCAAATTTTTATCTTTTTAATAATAAAGATTTGAACGTGTATATATAATATTATATATGTATTCAATTATATTATTTTTAATTATTTTTAGTATTTTATAAAAGAATGTAATGCTTAATATAAAAAATAACTAATCTTTATTGAAAACACTAAATAATTTGTATAAAACAAATTTGATAAAACTTATGTATTTTAAAATCAGTTACTAGGTAACTAATTATAAAATATAATTAAGTACTTAACCAGTGATAATAAATTATGATATTCTAAAACCTTTCTTAATCCATAAACCTTTAAGTAAATATATAAGATGAATATTTTTTTTCTTCTAAAATACACATTTAAATAAACAGTTAATACATAATTGATCAACTTTTGATCACCATCTGCGTCTCTGCAAGAATGTTGATTTGACAACAATCCATAAACTCAACACAGACCTTTTATATTCAACGACACTTAATTGTTTTTAAACAAAGGTAAATATATGTATGGTGTTAATAGATTGTCACAGATTTGTGCAAAATATTAACTTGTTTTTTTTTATATATAAATATTTTTAGAAAAAAGTTTATGCCAATTTTGTTATCTGTAAATTAGTATTAAAATATTTTCATGCTACATTGACAAGGTTGAGAAGTAAATTGAGAAAATTTTCTGACTAAGTTATGAATGAGTTAAACACGCCTACCAATCTTGATTGAGTAAGCTTGAGTTAACAAAGATTTTGTTATAATACAAATCAAAGCTTAATGAACGTGGTTTGATTAAGCTCGTCTATAACTATATGCACAAGTTAGAAAATAAACCGTGAAGTTCCATACTCAACAAAGGGTGACCCACTAGTCTTTAATCATGTTAAAGAGTTTATGGCATCTCATCTTGCAACCATTGAAAAACAGGAACTGCATGTTGATCTGCATCGAATAACTATGTTTGCGGTAGAGGTAAAAAGAATTCGTGTAAAAGAGAAAAATAGAAGACACATATATAGGAGAAGAAGGTTAAGGGAAGCCAAATAATCCTTATATGAAAAACTGAACATTATAGATTTTGATTACAACCAAAGGAAAGAAAACAGCTGCTTATAAAGCCAAAAAATAACTAAATAGAAACTAACATCCACTAAACAATTCTAGGAATTTTGTTGATCTTGATTAGATTCAAGGTCTTTACATTTTTGAGAGTCCTCTCTCAAGTTGGAAATTATTTTACTTTTTGAGCGAGCAAAAAGAATAAAAAGTCATAAGTGGCAAGACTTTAGTTAAGATATCCGCAAGTTATTGATTGGAAAGACTAGGTAAGAGTTTCAACAAATTTGTACACTTTTCTCACAATAGTCTTTTTCTATATATTTAGTGCCTTAATGAAACACTTAATTGTATGCAATACACGTTATCACAGTAGATGATAACTTACTGTGAATGAAATATATAAAGATCTTTTATGAGATAATTTAACTATCGTAGCTCACAGTTTGAATAATGATTCTATACTTGATTTATGAAGAATTTTTTGAAACAATTTGATTATTTCTTTAACTGCCATGATATAGGTGAATTCTCAATATAGCCAGTATAGATTTTCGAGTATCTAAGATACCTGTAGAGTCAGAATCATTGTAAGCTTTAAGTTTTACTTCACTGTTTGCATAAAGAAAAATTCCTTAAGAAGGACATAATACAAAATTCAGAGAGAGGTTTGTTAGTATCTACACAGATGATGCAGCTAAAATATAGAGACGAAAAAGAAAAGAAATTTATATAAGATCTGAAAAGAATATAACTTTTTTTTTAGAATTACAACTTCTCTCTATTTCAAGAAAATAACAATAACACTCTCTTGACAAAAGAAGAACACACTTCTCTCTAAATATATAGGAGAAAAACTACTCAAAGAAACTCTTATCTCTGGATGACTTAATGAAAAAATGAATTGAGAAAACTCAATTTATAAGTGAGTCTCTCTTACGTAAACCATTCATAACATGAGGTGATTAATTCTTCTCTCGCTCCATTAAAATTTTATGGCTATTAGCAAGGAGTGTTTTTCTCCTTTTATCTTATTTTAAAAAATTAGCTTTTCTGATTTTACAATCTCTCACTTAAAGCTAATTTTGGTAAAATTTCAAAATCCATGTTGCTCAAATATTCGATAGGCCATAGCAGGATCTACACCATTCAAACTTATTAGTGTTGATTGGCTTTGTCGTGTCATCTACTAGGTTATCTTTAGTATGAATCTTCTGCATATCCACATTCCCGTCTTCTACTACTTCCCGAACAAAGTGATATTGTACTCCAATATGCTTTGTCCTTGAATGAAAGGCTGAATTCCTTGCAATATGCAAGACACTCTGACTGTCACAATTACACATTAATCTTTTGTTGTTTGTGCCCGAGTTCCTCCATTAACCTTTGGATCCAAATAGCTTCCTTGCATGCTTGAGTTTAGGGTTTAGGGTAGGTAAAATTAATTTTTTAAAACAAGATGAAAGGAGAAAAACACTCTTTGCTAATAGCCATAAAATTTTAATGATGGAGGGAGAGAAGAATTAATCACCTCATGTTACGAATGATTTACGTAAGAAAGACTCACTAAATTAACTTTTCTCAATTCATTTTTTCATTAAGTCATCCAGAGATAAGAGTTTCTTTGAGTAGTTTTTTTCCTATATATTTATGGAGAAGTGTGTTCTTCTTTTGTCAAGAGAGAATGTTATTGTTATCTCCTTGAAATAGAGAGTTGTAATTCTCAAAGAAAGTTATTGAGTTCTTTCCATATCTTATATAAATTTCTTTTATTTTTCATCTCTATATTAACAGTGATATTAGAGCTAAAGGTTGCTGATTAATTATTTTTCCGTTGCGAGTTACTGTATATTATAAAAGAAATGGCAGCTAAGGTATGATATTCAGAAATTCAGCGGGAGTAATTTTTTCTTATGGAAATTGAAGATAAAAACAATCACGAGGAAAGATAATTGCGTGGCTGCAATTGAAGGTAAACCCATTGGGATTACAGATGAAAAATGGAAAGAGATGGATGACAATGCAATTGCAAACTTGTACTTGACACTGACTGATTCAGTTTTGTCAAGTGTTGCCGAGAAAAAGACAACAAAGGAAATTTCGATGCTCTCACCAGGTTATATGAGGTCAAGTCACTTCCCAACAAAATATTCTTAAAGAGAAGACTTTATACTATTTGAATGAGTGAATCCATATCGTTATTTTCCCAACTCTCATCGTTGGACTACAAAAATAACAGAAAATGAACGTGCAGAGCTTCTACTTCAAAGTCTACCAGATTCATATGATCAACTCATCATTAACTTAACTAATAATGTCTTGACTGATTATCTTTCTTTTGATGATATGGCTGTTGCGATTCTTGAAGAATAATCTAGGTGCAAAAATAAGGAAGATAGATTAGAGACCTCAAAGCAAGCAGAGGCGTTGTTGATGATGAGAGAGAGATCAATGGAGCGTGGTTCCAGTGGGAGCCAAAGCAGACCAAATTCACAACGAAGGAAGCAATTAAAATGCTACAATTGTGGTAAGAAAGGGCACTTCAAGAAACATTGTCGGAATAAGAAGAGTATAGAGAAGGTTCTAGAAGGATCAAGTTCTCAAAGATGTATTGCGAGTACCTCTGATGATGGAGAAATCCTGTATGACGAAGCAACAATTGGTTCTAAAGACGGTAAACAGCTCACCGATGTTTGAATTGTGGATTCAGGAGCAACCTGACACATGACTTCTCATCATGATTGATTTTGTACTTATGAGCTTGTATTTGAAGGATCTGTGTTCATGGGAAATGACCATGCCTTAAAAATTGTTGGAGTGGGTGTCGTCAAAATAAAAATGTTGGATGGTTCCAGCACACTTCAAGGGGTAAGACACGTGAAGGGCTTAAGGAAGAATTTGTTGTCTATTGGGCAGCTCGATGAACTTGGTTTTAAGACCCATATTGAAGGTGGGATCTTGAAAGTTATTAAAGGTGCTCTTGTGGCAATAAGAGCAGAAAAGATCGCGACGAATCTATACATGCTTGTGGGAGATACTCTACAAGAGGCAGGGGCATTACTTGCTTCAGCAAGCCAAGAAGAAATGACGATGACATGACATTGCAAACTGGGCCACATGTTAGAACGAGGCTTGCAGATTCTTGTGGAATGTAATCTCTTTCCCGGGCTCAAATTACCATTTTGTGAGCACTGTGTTACAAGCAAGCAACATATATTGATGTTTGGTAGATCGACTGCTCAAAGCAAACACATACTGGAATTGATTCATTCTGATGTATGAGAGTCACCGGAGATGTCCCTAGGAGGAGCAAAATATCTTGTATCATTTATTGATGATTACTCTAGGAGGCTATGGGTGTACCTAGTCAAGAAGAAGTTAGATGTGTTTGCAATATTCAAGGAGTTCAAACCAAAGTTAGAACTTGAATCAGGAAAGAAAATCAAGTGTTTAAGGACAGATAATGGAGAAGAATACATAGATGGTGATTTTCTAACATTTTGCAAGCAAGCAGGTATTCAACAACACTTTACAATTGCACATACGCTTCAACAAAATGGTGTAGCAGAGCGGATGAGTAGGACTCTCCTAAAAAGTCCTTTTAGGCAGAAGCTGTTAAAATCGCTTGTTACGTGATAAATCTATCACCATCTACCGCAATTGAGTTGAAGACACCAATGGAGATGTGGCAAGGTAGGCCACCTAATTATTCTTCTTTACATATATTTGGTTGTCCTGTGTTACATGATGTACAATTCCCAAGAGAGGACAAAGCTGGACCCAAAGTCTAAGAAATGTATATTCTTGGGTTATGCTGATGGAGTTAAGGGGTATCGCATGTAGGATCCTACTTCCTGCAAGGTAGTTGTCAGCAAATATGTGATATTTGTAGAAAATAAATTATAAGAAAAACAAAAAAGTGATATTAAAGAGATAACCACAATTTAGATGGATCAGAAATATAGAGAAGATGATTTTTCTGAAGCAGAACCAGAGCATGAAGAAGAAGAACCAGAAAAGGCCAATGACATAGAAGTTCATCGATCCACTCGACAAAGAAAAATACCATCATAGCACTCAGATTATGTTATGACAAGCTACGATGCATATTGTCTTCTAACAGAAGAAGGAGAGCCAACAACTTTTATGGAGGCTATGCGCAATCCAGATATTTCTATGTGGATGACAACAAAGCAGGAAAAAATCGAGGTATTATATAATAACCATACTTGGAAACTTGTTGCAATTCCAGCAGGCCGAAAAGCCATTGGTAACAAATGGGTTTACAAGATCAAACGAGTTAGTAATGATCAGGTGTAACGATATCGTGCAAGATTGGTTGTCAAGGGATATGCTCAAAAAGAAGGTGTTGACTTTAATGAGATATTTTCTCCAGTGGTAAGATTAACTACTATCAGAATGGTTTTAGCTATGTGTGTTGTATTTGATTTACATCTAGAGCAACTAGATGTAAAGACTGCTTTCTTCATGGAGAACTTGAAGAAGAGATATATATGCTTCAACCAGAAGGCTTTGAGGAACAAGGAAGAGAAAACTTGGTTTGCAGGTTATCTAAATCTTTGTACGGTCTAAAGCAGGCCCCAAGGTGTTGGTACAAAAGATTTGATTCCTTCATTATTAGCCTCAGATATAACAAACTTAGCTCAGACCATTGTACCTATTACAAGAGGTCTGGCGATAATGATTACATCATTTTATTGTTGTATGTGGATGACATGTTGGTGGTAGGTCCAAGAATTGAAGGCACAGTTGGCTAGGGAGTTTGATATGAAGGACTTGGGACCAACAAACAAGATTTTAGGGATGCAAATTCACCGAGATAGAAACGATAGGAAGATTTGGCTATCCCAGAAGAATTATTTGAGGAAGATCTTGTAGCGCTTCAACATGCAAGAATGTAAGCTAATTTCAACCCCACTTCCAATAAATTTTAAATTATCCTCAAGTATTTGCCCTAGTAGTGAAGCAGAGAGGATGAAAATGTCTCGAGTACCCTATGCATCAGCATTGGGAAGCCTTATGTATGCTATGATCTGTACAAGGCCAGATATTGCTCGAGCAGTTGCAGTGGTAAGTCGATTTATGGCAGATCTAGGTAAAGAGCGTTGGAATGTTGTTAAGAGGATCATAAAATATATCAAAGGGACCTCGAATGTTGCATTATGTTTTGGAGGATCAGAACTCATTTTCAATGGATATGTTGATTCATACTTTGTAGGTGATCTTTACAAACGAAAATCTACTACAGGCTATGTGTTCACACTTGCAAGAGTAGCTGTGAGCTAACTGTTTAAGTTACAAACAGTAGTAGCCTTGTCAACTACAGGAGCTGAGTACATGACAGCTACTCAAGCTTGTAAGGAAGCTATTTGGATCCAAAGGTTAATGGAAGAACTCAGGCACAAACAATAAAAGATTCTTGTGTATTGTGATAGTTAGAGTGTCTTGCATATTGCAAGGAATTCAGCCTTTCATTCAAGGACAAATCATATTGGGGTACAATATCACTTTGTTCAGGAAGTAGTAGAAGACGGGAATGTAGATATGCAGAAGATTCATACTACAGATAACCTAGCAGATGCCATGACAAAGCCAATCAACACTAATAAGTTTGAATGGTGTAGATCCTGCTATGGCCTATCGGATACATAAGCAACATGGATTTTGAAATTTTACCAAAATTAGCTTTAAGTGGGAGATTATAAAATTAGTAAAGCTAATTTTTTAAAACAAGCTGAAAGTAGAAAAACACTCCTTGCTAATAGCCATAAAATTTTAATGATGGAGGGAGAGAAGAATTAATCACCTTATGTTACAAATGGTTTATGTAAGAGAGACTCACTTATAAATTGAGTTTTCTCAATTCATTTTTTCATTAAGTCATCCAGAGATAAGAGTTTCTTGGAGCAGTTTTTCTCCTATATATTTAGAGAGAAGTGTGTTCTCCTTTTGTCAAGAGAGAGTGTTATTGTTATCTCCTTGAAATAGAGAGAAGTTGTAATTCTCAAAGAAAGTTATCGAGTTCTTTTCATATCTTATATAAATTTCTTTTCTTTTTCATCTTTATATTTTAGCTGCATCATTTGTCTGGATACTAACAAGGTTTGAAGATGTGGAGTAGTAGAAGAGTAACAAATTTACTAAGATGATGGACAACATATGTTATATCTAGTCTTCTATTAGTGAAGTAGATAAATCTCCCTATAACTGTAGGATGCAGAATTTTTGATAAGTTTTCCATTATTAGATGAATTCTTGCTAGAAAAATTCATGAAGGCGGTGGAGTAGAAACAAGCATCAATGTTTTGTTAAGAAAATTTAATATATATTTTCATTGAGATAGGTGTATGTCTTTATTACTCTTTCTAACCTCAAAACCAACAAAATAGGTTACATTACTAAGAATTTTAATTTTGAAACTCTAATCAAGCATAACGGTGACATTATTGATTTCATTAATATCATTTTCTAGTTAATATGATTTCTAGTTAAAATGATCTCATCCACATATACCAATAAAACATTGATATTATGATTGGCGAGTTTCATACATAAAGAATGATTTGTGAATGTTTGTTTGAAACCATGTGAAATTAAAAGGAATATAATTTTGTATATTATTGGCAACTAGCATATTTAAGGTCATAGAGAAATTTATGTAGACATGATCCTTTTTCACCAATTTCATACTTGGAGAGAATGGTATATAAACCTTTTTCATTCAAATCCACACGTAGAAATTTAAATACACATGTAGAAAAACATTGTTGACATTTAATTGTTTCAAATGTCCATCTTTTATAAAGGCAAGAGAAAAAAAAAATTAAAATTGGATTATAGTCAACTTGGCAACAAGAGAGAACATATCAAGACAATCCAATCCTTTTAATAGGTGTATTTTTTTTCGTCATAAGTCGTACCTTGTACCTATTTATAGAGTCATCAATTTTGTATTTCACTTTGTAAACCATTTGCAACATATAATTCTCTTGTTGTTTACTATAGTAGCCACTGTCCAAGTCTTGTTCTGTTCAAGTGCTGAAATTTTTTCTTGCATGGCTTTTTTCAATTATTATATTGAACAACTTCTTTATAGGTTCTTGGTTCAATACTGGTATCTGTAGAGAGAATAATCTGCCTAAAAGAGGGAGAGAATCTAGCAAAATATATGAGTGAGTTAGTATTGTTGTAAAAGGCCTTTGCTAAAGATATCTAGTAATCCTTTAAGTAGGAGTGTATCTAACTCTATTAAACTGCCTAAGAGAATTATGATTGATATCAAAATTATTCTCGGAAACAAATTCACCATCATAAAAAGCATTAACAATACCAAGAATATCATCATCAATGTTAAAGTGTTGATTTTAAGTAGTATTTTAATTAAAATCATTATGTTGGGTATGGGAAGAGGCAAATAAATTTGTGAAGTATTTTTATTAATATTAGAATCAACAATTTTAGAAAAGGAATTGTCATAAAAGATAATATTTTGGAAAAACATTAATATTATGTGTTTCAATATCATAAACAATGTATCCTTTTATATTTGATTGAAAATCCAAAAAATCACCTGCGCACGAGGGTTTAATGTCTTTCTATTTGCATTAAGGGTACCAAAGTAACATAAGCCTAAAAAACTTTTATATTACTAAGATCACATTTTTTATTGTATAATTTTTCAAAAGAAGAAGTATTTTCAAAAAAGTGTAGGCATATAGTTTATAAAAAAAACAACATGATTGATATAGCATATGTCCAAAATTGAACATAAACATTAGATTGAAAATTTAAAGCTTTGGCAACATTCAATAGGTATTGATGTTTTTTTTCTACTGTCATATGGTGTTTTTGCAAGTATTTACTTATCGCAAACTCACATTCATTATTGAATATGATGATTTTGACATAAGTGACAAATTGGTATTTCACATACGCTATGAAATTTACAAGATATATAGGTGTTTTAGATTTATTTTGGATTAGATAAATCCATACATAATGTGAATAATCATCAACAATAATAAAAAAATATCAATAATTATGCAAGAGATGGAACATGGTCCCCAAATATTATTGGGAATAAGATCAAACACCTTGTAGGCATGAGATACAGCCATCAATTCTCGTCTCATCAATGAAGACATGTTTTTGTTTCAAGATGACAAGTCTTTCATTAGACAAATGTCCTAATCTATTATGTCAAAGATTAATGTTGTTAATTTTACATATTTGAATGTTATCAACAATGTTAATCAAAGGGGTTGAGCATTTAAAAGCATACAAATCAACATGGATTTCAATTGAACCAATCTTCCCTTTTGTTTTCTAGTCTCGAATCACACAATCATTACTAGCAAAAGACAACCTCAATATCATGAGAAAAAAGCAATTTGGAAATAGAGATTAAGTTATATGCAAATTTTTGAATAAGCAAAACATCTTTTACAAGGATTTCATTATTGATTTTAACCATTCTTATATGAGTAACTTTAACTTTTGTTTCATTAGACAGATTATCAATAACATGACTGATAGTCTCACAAGAACACAAATGATCAACGGAGAAAATAACATAATCGGTGACCCTTGAATCTAAAACCCATGTTATGGTACTATTAGTTTTAAAAGAATTAATAATATTAGTAAATATTTTAATTTCAGTAGAGACAAATTTACCTTAATAAAAACAATTGGAAGTGATCGAATTGATTTGGTTGATCTTAGATGTGCCAATATCTTTATCACCAGTTTGTCTTATTAATCAAAGTTATTAAGGCTTTATTTTGTTGGGAGAGTGGATTTGAGAGAGTGTATTTAAATAAATTTGAAAATAGATAGATGATAAGATTTGAAGAGAATGTTTGTAAATGATTTAATAGATGTTATAGATTTTTTTTAATTGATATATTCATTAAATTACTAATTGATCCTTGTAAAATAATTGATCCAAGTGTATGTCACATGACATGGTATATCGCAAGTGGTGTTTCGTAATTTCTAATTAGCAAATCTCTTCAGATGATCGAAGACCCCATCTTCCAAATATTCGCCAATCAATCTTCGTAAATTAGTTCAACCAAACACGCATTTGACCCACGAGCATTCATATCTTGTATAATGAAACCACTCAAATTGGTTCAATCAAACATAACGTAAAACTTGATATTGATGTCAAGTTAATTGCAAGTCTTGATTAACATTGTCAAATTTTATTTCTTGCTTTATGTCTTGGGTCAGCCAAATTACTCTTTCCATTGTACGATTGTACAACCTATGACCAAGTGGAAACTATGTTTTCTATCGCAAAAATCAACCATGTGGCCACTCCTTCTCCAATTAGTATATATTTTTTTATTTGCTAAATTCTTGAAATTTTTTAAAAGGAACCCATGTTTCTTGAAGTATACATATTCATTATGACTAACCTTTCCACAATATGTGCAAAATGTTGAAGTGGCAGCAGTTACAACCTTGGTTCCAATCCAGTGAAGAAACTATTCCGCATGACCTGCTTTTCTGGCTATGCAATCTGAATCATGCCTGTAGTTTTCCAATTCATCCCATATAATTGTAGGCTTTGTGAAAAACTCTGTAATAGTATAGTTTTCTTGTTTTAGAGATGCAACCTCCATCTGTAATTTAGAGATCCTCAAAACATCTTCCTGAAAAAAACATAGACTTTAAGTAATTTCATATTTCTTTTGTCTTCTCTATCTAAAGAATGCCTTGTCGAATAGGTGGTGATACATAATGAGCAAGACAGGACAACACCATGATGTTGCATCGCTTCCAAACATGGTAGGTCTTAGAATAAAAGGAATTGTATATTTCATAAAAATGATTATCTTCTGAAGAGTGAGTACAAATGGATTTTGTATATAATGGAGAAAGGAAAAATTGACTAACGAAAATAACGGAAAAATAATACCAGACTCTTACTGTGAAACAGACCCATGCAACGTACCATACCCAATCTACTTAATACTTCTAATATCCTCTTAAACTTATGGTTGGATTAATGACAACCATAAGTTTATCACAAATCCGAGAGAACGCAGTTCCAAAACAAGTTTCGTGATTAGATCTGTTATTTGAAATTGTGCATAAAGATGAATAAAATGAACCCACTTCTCTTAGATGTTATCACACACAAAATGGAGATCCAATTCAAAGTGCTTTGTCGTGGAATACATGATGGGATTTGTAACAAGCTTAACAACTCTTAAATTGTCAGAATATATTTTTGGAACACCTATAGGTATGTGTAGTTTGTGGAGCAAGGAAGTTAACTAGAGAATCTCAACTAGAACTGCTGCTATGCTTTTATATTATGCTTTTGTAATGTTTCTAGATACAACTTTTTGTTTGTGAGAAGACCAAGATATAATGTTAGATCCAAAATACACACAAGCCCAATCTGCACCACCAAATCCAATTATAGATCGGTGCGAGTTACGTTAAATGATAAGTTCGTGGTTCACTGTTCCAGTAAGGTAATGAAGTATCCTTTTGACAGCACGCTAGTGATGCTCTTGAGGGTAGTGCATGAACTAACATACTTTGTTCATAGCAAAAGAAAATTTTGGGCATTATAAGTACATATTATAGAGCACCCACTATAAATCAATATAATGTTGGGTTTTGAACAACTGTTGATGCATTTTGAGTGAGCAACAAAGATGAGATTATTGGAGTTGGTTGACCATTGGAAGCTAGCATGTTCATACGACAAAGAATATCTTGGATGTATCTGGTCTGAGATAAATGCAGATTACCTTTCGTTGTAGTAGATACTTCAATATCCAAAAAATAGTGTAGAAATTTGTGATGATTCAAGAAAAAGCTTTTGTTTAACGTAGTTATCAAAGAATGAATATGCTGATAGGACGATCCAGTGATGATTATATCGTCTGAGTAAACAAAAAAAGCAGAGAAGATGTTCCCAAAATCGAACAAAGAGAGAAGAGTCATTTTTGGTGGAGTTAAAAGCCAGGTTGTCCAGTATATTGCTGAGTTTTTTAATTACTTGTTTTAATCCATAAATTGCTTTATTTAGTTTACACACCAGCTGAGAGAGTCTTTAGTTTTAAATCCTCCTCCAAGTCACCGTTTAGAAAAGCGTTGTTGACATCTATTTGTCGTATTTGTCATTGGGAAGATACATCATGGGACTACATAACCCGTATAGTGGTTGGTTTCACCACATGACTAAACTATAAATTAAAACATAATGGGAATAATTAATCATAAATATTCCACAAGATCATCATAAATTATGATTCTCACATATAAAATAATAAGAGAGACTTATCTTGATCCATGAGAGATCTTCCTTCTTCTCTTTATCTCTTCTCTCTATTCTCCTTTCACCCAATCTATCTCTTTCAGTCACTTTAATCTCCACACACGTTATTGATGGTTAACTATGAAAAACGCTTATACTGCAGAGACAGACCTATGTTCTTTATAAAACCAATGTCCATCAGATCAGTTACCTATCAGTTATTTATTAAATAAACCACTTCTCATAATTACCAAAATGTCCTCTTAGTTTTATTAAATCACATACAGGCCCATAATAATATTTCACATGAGTCACATTATAGAATATCACATTATAGAATAATTTATTTATTTATTCTAACATTCTCCCAATTGACTCATGTGATGCTATAATACTTCATGATTTAATAAATTACATAAGTCATAATGCGCATTAAAGGACATTCAATAAAATTTGTTCCATCATTCGTCATACTTAAAGATATAGAAATAATAAGAGTCATGACAGTTACATGTCATTCAATCGACACATTTCCTTCCATGTACTACTGTATCGTCTTTTTCCTTAATATGACATCATAATGAGAAGTCCATAATGGGTTCAAACATAATGTCATCTTTCATCATCAATAATAACATAATCTGTTTTCTACATCATAATCATAATTTGTATACATCATAATCATAATTTGCATGCACATTCATAAAGTAGAAAACATATATTTCAGAAACTTGAACAACAATGAGCTTAGAGTGTTAAATAGCATTAATAAACATTTAACATTCACTAGTACACATAATGCCCATATTCTTTACATGGCCAGTAAATACTTTGGGTGGTAACCCTTTTGTTAAAGGGTCAACAATCATAAGCTCGGTGCTAACATGTTTTATCAACACTCTATGTTTCTGAACTTCTTCTTTAAAGACAAAGTATTTCAATTTCATATGTTTAGCACCTTTGGAATACTTATCGTTTTTAGAAAAGAAGACTGTTGCGGAATTATCACAATAAATTTTCAGCGGCTTGGCAATACTCTCAACAACTCCAAGTCCTGAAATAAAATTCCGTAGCCAATTAGCCTGAATTGTGGCTCAAAGTATGCCACAAATTCAGCTTCCATTGTGGATGCAGCAATGACTGACTACTTCACACTTTTCCACGAAATCGCTCCTCCAGCTAAAAGATACACATAGCCAAATGTAGACTTTCTAGTATCTATACAATTGGTAAAATCTGAATCTGTATATCCAATCACCTCAAGGTGATCAGACCTCTTATAAGTAAGCATGTGATTCTTTGTTCCCTGTAAATATCTTAAGACTTTTTTTACAGCTTTCCAATGATCCAATCTTAGATTACTCTGGTATCTGCCAAGCATACCAGCTGCAAAACTAATATCTGGCCTCGTACATGTTTGAGCATACATCAAACTCCCAACAATAGATGCATAAGGAATATTGTCCATCTGTTTCCGTTCCAACTCATTCTTTGGAAATTGCATGAGACTAAATTTATCTCATTTTTTTATTGGAATGAGAGATGTTGAATATTTATCCATTCTGAACCTCTCTAAAACTTTATTAATATATGCTTTCTGAGACAAACCCAACAATCCTTGTGATCTATCACGGAATATTTCTATTCTTATCATATAGTATGCTCGCCCATATCTTTCATTTCAAAATTATTAGAGAGAAACTTCTTAGTCTCACTTAACAGACCAAGATCATTAGTTGCAAGCAAGATATCATCAACATACAGAATCAAAAAATATAAACTTGCTCCCACTGACCTTCAGATATATACATTGATCAACAATGTTTTCCTTAAATCCAAAAGACGTAATAGTATTATTAAACTTAAGATACCATTGCCTGGAAGCCTGTTTAAGTCCGTATATTGACTTCTTAAGTTTGCATACCATGTGTTCCTTTCCTTCTTTAATGAACCCTACTGGTTGGTCTATATAAACATCCTTTTCTAAATCCCCATTCAGAAAAGCAGTTTTAACATCCATTTGGTGCAACTCAAGATCATAATGAGCTACCAATGCCATGATGATTATGAAAGAATCTTTCTTAGAAACAGGCAAAAATGTTTCCTTATAATCAATGCCATCCTTTTGAGTAAAACCTTTGCAACTAATCGAGCCTTGTAACGTTCAATATTGCCATGAAAGTCATGTTTAGTCTTAAAGACCCATTTACAACCAACTCTCTTACATCCTTCTGGCAATTCTACAAGATCACATACACAATTTTGTGCCATTGACTTAAGCTCATCTTTCATGGCATCTAACCATTTATCAGAATTATCACTATTCATGGCTTTTGAAAATGAAACTGGATCATTATCGATACTTAAGTCATTTTCTGACTCTTGTAAATAAAC
>Ga0209489_100711_pt1 | contig 65375 bp, 46 predicted proteins | sample SiratrowhiteBW_FD_187527 | JGI IMG/M metagenome (GOLD analysis project Ga0209489, IMG submission 187527) | Root nodule microbial communities of legume samples collected from California, USA - Siratro white BW (SPAdes) (version 2) | ecosystem: Host-associated > Plants > Roots > Nodule | place... | reverse complement strand
ATTTTTGTTAATGTGAAACCGACATAGTATGTTAGTTGCTTCAGGAAAAACAACACTGATTGCATTCATCAAAGCAAGGTCTCTGTCACTAACAATGACTTGAGGGTACACATCTCCCCTAAAAAATAACCCTTTCAGTCTCTGCAATGTCCATATGAAGTTATTTTCACATTCTGTTGATAGTAACGCAAAAGCAACTGAAAAAGTTAACCCGGTGGATGTCACACCAACTATTTCAAGCAAAGGAAGCCTATATATGTTGGTTTTCTATGTACTATCTATCAATAGGACAATGTTAAATGCATTCAACAACTTAACTGAATCAGGATGTGTCCAAAATATATCACTCACAACCTCTGAATACTCATGACACCTACTTTAGTGAATATAATTGTCACGTTCCAGTAACATCATTAGTTGTTGCAATTCAGTTCTTGAACCTCTTAGGGACCTCTTGTATGTATATCTAGCATTATACAATTACTTGATTGTTGTCACATTGTCTTCATTGTTTTGTTTCAAAGTCAACAATATATTTGACGGCTTCACAAGACTCTTTGTCATGTCAACAACCAAAGCATGTTCAACAGGTTTTAATCTGTCAGCATAAGGTGTCCAACTAATGTCTCAGCAAGATCATGATTATGTAATCCACATATCACCTTCAACACCCAACCTTCTCCATTTGAAATGGGTTTACCCCACAATCTAAACGGATAATCACACTTTCTTGTCCCTGTTATGCAAATCATTCCTGTATTTTCTATATTTGCCACGCCTTTCACACCCCAACAATATAAATGTCTTCCTTCCTTGTTGATCAGTTGCCTTATCAAATCTCAATATGATAACCACAAATCCAAGACGAAAAGCAACCTTCCGCACCCATTCAAGTAAATTATCTCTGGTAGGAAATACCTAAATTTAACAAAATTTCAAAGTCACTATCCCAATTTATCCAATAAAAGCATTTAATATATGTAAATTCATTTACCTCATTTGTTGAAAAATGTAAACCACGTTCATGTTCTTTAACCATAACAATAGTTTGATGTGCTTCTTCCATATCAGATATCTTATCTACTTCTTCAGAAACTTTACACGAATATTCTCCTTCCATAGTAGACTGAAGAAATCATTTAAAATAATAACATAAACAAATTAAAATTTATTTCAGACTGCTACCACATTACGGTCCGAAGAAACCGCAGAACAAACCAAACACTACGGCTTGTACAAACTGTAAGCGTTGGAATTTTTTTAATTGCTTACGGCTTGTACAAACCGTAAGTAAAAAACTGCTTTACGGTTTGTACAAGCCGTAAGCAATTAAAAAAATTCCAAAGCTTACGGTTTGTACAAGCCGTAAGTAGTAAAAAAATTATCCAATGCTTACGGTTTGTAGAAACCGTACGCTTTAATTTGATATGCGTTTTCTACAATTCGTAGACTTCTATCATGCACCTATGCACCTACGAGTTGTATAAATCATAAGCTCTTATAAATGTTGATTTAACTACGATTTCTACAATCCGTTAGTGTCTAATATCTTGATTTTAAACCTACGACTTATAGAAACCGTAAATATAAAATTCTTACGATTTCTACAATCCGTGAAAAACAGAAAGCTAGATATCAAATACCTCGAAGACGACGACTCTCGTTGTTTTTCAGCCACCCACTCCAACTGACGGTCGCCGAAAGTGTCTTTAATCCGCCACTCCAACACCTTCCGAACCTCCCACCACTGTCACACTTTCCACCTCCATTCAGAACTGCACTGCACCTCTTCCATTCAAAACCTTAGTTTATAGCAGCAAGGATAATTTTGTAATTTACTCATGTCTATTGCTGGAATTTTAAAAATTATGGAGGTACAGGAAGATGATATGGAGGTGCAGGAAGAAGCAGTCTCAAAGAAATGCGTCTGACGCACATCACCTAGGCCCGACGCACATTGGGCTTCAGAACTTGGATTTGCAATAGAATCCAATAGCGCTTGGCACAGTTGACTTGAACCAAACGCAAGTGTCAAAATTTAGAGTTTATTTAATAAATCTTGTACATTAGGGTTTTCATCTTAGGCTATTAGAGATTAAAAAATCACTCTTATAAGGCATTCTTAGGATCTCTCGTGAATTTTTCTTCATATTTTTATGCTCTTTTGTAAGGTTTAGTATTCTCGTGTCTATGACGAGCTAAATTCTCTGTTGTCGGGGGTTAGGTTAAACCTTTTTTTTAATTTTCATATAATTGTTTCTGCTTTAATATTTATGTCTTTTCTTTCATTATATAAGTATTTTAATTTTATTACATAATGCTTGTTGTGTTGATTCATAACTCAATTATTGATTCTTGAGAGCATTTGAAAATATCTCTTGCATCTAGATTTGAATTAATTTACTAAATGAAGCTCGTGTCTAGGAATAAAGTGTGATTCAATCATTGTCTTAAGACCCTTGTGTGAATACAAGATTTATTTATATAATTGGTCAAGGAATTGACGGTTAATAGATAATCTTATGCTCGACTATTGAGGAATTGAGGGCCAGTATTTTTGTGGATTGACATTGATTAATGATAGGAAAGAAAATAAATGCTTTTGTACATAAAAAGAAGATTGGTGAGATTAAACCCAGGCAAGTTCATCACATTATTGTTAATCTTTTTTCTACATTCAACTGTTGATAAAAAAAATAAAATATTCTTTTTATTGTTTTTAAATTTCCGCACATAAAATCAAATTATGAAATTGTTATTAAATATGAATTTATTATAATTGTATTTATTGTATTATATTACACAAATCATTTGAAAAAAAACGATAATTTTATTACTTGCTATATTGAGACTGGTGCGCTTTCCATCATTAACAAAAATAATGGTAACATTATAGTCTAAACAATACTTAGTATCTTAATTGGAAGTGGTTATTGTTCAAAGAATATTTTGTATTAGTCAATAGAGACTACGGTCGAAACAATACTCATTGTCTTAGCCATAAGTGATTGTCATCCAAAGTATACTCTATATTAGTTTGGTGTTCTACAATCTAAACAATACTCAATGGGTTAGTCAAGAGTGGTTGAGGTCCAAAGAATACTCGATTTATAGTTAGGAGTGTTTTTTCTCCAAACAATACTAGAGATTTTTATTTAGGAGTGGTTGAACCAATATAAAAAAAAGATGTGTGTAGTTTCTCTATTTAAGTCTATTTACATTGCATGTTAATTACATCTGCATTAACAAAGGAAGAGAGACATTAAATGAATTCATAAAACTAAAACATTTAAACAAGAAAAATTCTTAAGTATTAAGATTGCATTTGTAACCTACGATCAAACGAACTACCCCTAACTAATTACTTGAACACACAAAACCATAATATAAATTCTCATATTCAGATAGTATCCACAAAAGAATTAAAAATTAATTAAAAGAACAATTCAATCCTCACTTCTCGTGTTTTCCTAGTTTTTTACAACTTTAAGCGACCTTTACTTTTACTTTGTTTTGAGTGAAAAGCTATTTGACCTAGCATTGATAAGTATTGTCCATTATCGAGAATGTTCCAAATGTGATTTATTTGAAGATTGTATTCAACATTTTGAAATTTTTTTCATCATGACATGTATTTTTTTGAATATATGAAGGATGTGTGGGTAATTCAACACAAAGAAAAGTTTGTTAAGGTATTGATGAATAAAGGAATGCACTTAGGGAATACAAGTAATAGGTACATGTTTCCTATAAGTCTTGTGGTTAATTTGTATTGAAAAATTGATCATGATTTTGTATTTACTTTCAGTGCCGAAGCTACACATTGGAACCTAAGGATGTTGCTTGAAAGTAGTGTGAAAGACTTATATAATTATTGAGACAAAGAACATGATAAGATTGCATCATAATGGAATTAAAACATTATTTCATAAGAGTCTTCATGTTGTGGAGCATACCTTTAATGTCATTTTACATAAATGATAGTAGGGAGTTGTCTAAAAAAATATTCATTAAGTCATGTTGTTGAAGACACTAATAGAAAAATGAGATTCTACACCATGTCTTTGACTGCTAGTTTGGTGGGTTAGGTGAGAGAGACCAAAGTAGACTCGTGGATTGAAAACAACAACTAACACACTAAATTTTAGTAGACTAATAGGTCGACTTTAGTGCCAAAACCCTTTTTCCCGTTGTAGTAGGGTCATTTTTTTTTTTTTTTGCAACCCCATATTTTTTCATATGCACTCTTATAAGAATTATTAGAAGACTAAATTGTCCTTTTATATTACTAAATCTTGTCATCATCGTCGTTGTCTTTTTACTATCATCGACCCCTTGTTATAATATCACCCTTATCTATGTATTGTGTCACAAATGAATTAAAAAAAACGTGTTTTGAATTATGTAATTTAAAAATAATTTTTTTCAAAAAAAAGAAAAAAACTTCTAGATAGTGTAGATACTTTTGGATTACACCAAATGACTTTAAATTATACAATCCAAAAATTATCGGAATATATAATTTATTTATTTTTACGCAAAAATTGATTTTTAAAGCACAATCCAAAGTAAAAAAAAACTTTCAAATTGTTTGTCTCAAAGTTTAAAATGATTTTGGAATTGTGTAATTTAGAAGTTTTTTTTTTTTTTTTGTGAGAAAAAAAATTTCAAACTTGATAACATAAAGTAAAGAAAATTTACAAATTACATTAAGTAAAAGAAATTTTAAATGAAAAGGTAAAGTGAAAATTTCATTTTTATAGAGACGAACCAAATGAAATTATTGGAGTTAAAAAAAGAAATCCAGATATAAAGCAAACGAAAATAACTAGCAACACCCATATTTTCCTGCCAGCAAACATCGCGGACCCCATTTCCCTTTTTATCGCAAGTTGTTCAAAAAATATATCAGACGGAATCGCCTGCAGCCTGTAAAGTCAGGAACCTGAAGAAAAAAAAAAAAAGAAATTGGCTGAATGGTCTTCTCAATTCTTTAATGTTATGTTTTTTCAAATTCGTATATAAATTTATAAAATCATCTTTCGTTTTTCCATAAGACCGAAAATCCTGCAAAGTACATCTCACAGGTGTAGGGGTTGTGTCAATTGAGAATCAACTCTTTATTGAAAAGAAGGATAAAGCTGAAGTCGGTCGATTAAGTTTCACATTATTATGTTTTTGAAATTAAAAATGTTGAATAAATATTTTATTAATTCAAGGATAAAATTGATCACCATAATTAAATAAATAATAAATAATAAAATGACAAATATAATGAAGTCTATTTAAATTCTAGAACTTAATTCTTGGTACGTGATACTATATCATTTCTACTAAAAAATATTCCTCATGCCGTGTCTATCCTTTCCAGAACCGTGTGGCGCACACGTGTTCTCTTCCCTCCCCTACAAACACGAGGTCCGGTTCTAATTTCGTGACAGCATCAATACCCTCCACTCGCGACCTCTTTTCTTTTTCATTTCTGCAATTATTCTGAACGGTGCTTGCGGCAGATCTAGATCGCCGGCAATGGCGGACTTGCCGGAAGATTGCCGGCACTCTTCTCACAGTTCAAAGGATCCCGGAAACGGCAAGGACATGGAGGATAGTGTGCACTCTGCTGCCAATGGTACAAATAGCTCTTCAGCCTCAGGTTACTCTAACTCTCTCTCTCGACACTTTTATACTTTCACTGAATTTCTTGTTTGGGTAAGTTAAGTAGTAGTTAACCTGAATTGAAGAAAGAAGTGGTAACGACACGAAGAGAAAAAGGGGAGAAAACTAAGTGATTGAGTTCATTTCTTTTTGATGAAAGCTAGATCGCGAGATTCTTCTTTTTTTTCTTTTTTTGAAAGTTGCTCAGGTTGCTGTGCTGAGTTGTTTTATTTATTTTTTTTCTTTTTGGAAATAGTGTGAGCCGAAATTATGGGATCAGATTCCTTTCGGTGCGGGGCTAAGCTAATGATAATGTATTTGAACCCATAATATAGCGTGTAAATTATGTGATGGAAGATATGAAAATTACACTTGGCAGGGTTAATGATCGGTATTTAGTTAGGGAAGGCAGAGGATAAGCAAAGTTTTGCTGTTCAGAGATATCGATTAAAGGAAATAATATCTAGCTCTGTTTAGGGGTTAAGGCATGCATAAGGTGGTCTCTGCAAGGTCTTTAGAATTTGAATACAATCTAAACAATTTCCCTTGGAGTAGGGCTGCTGAAGGTGGACTCTGTTTTGACCATAAACAAAGCAAGTGAGTTTAGAGTGAGATATCAATTAATTAACGATGGACTTGCGGAAGGTGGACTCTGTTTTGACTTTTCAATCCCTCGATTCAGATGTCCACATTGTGAACCCTCTGTGTGCCTTGCACTGCACGGATTTCTCAATAGGTCTAAGAACTGGAGCTTTAATACTAGCTATAAAGCATTGACTCGATCATAGATACCAAACACGGAATTTAGACAGCTAAAATCTAAAACATTAGACATGGGGCAAGTCATATGTATTATATGATAAACGTCGCAAAAGTTTAAATTGATAATTAAGATTTATATATTCATCTTTAAACAATTTAAGCGTTATAATAAACAATTTAGTTTCTTCTTGATTGTATTCAAAGGAGTCAAAGATTGCTATGAACCATTTCTAGATCTTCTATCCAATTGAGTTAAATAAAAAGAGACAATATATTTTAAAGAGCTTGAATCACTTCTCTTATGTTCTCATACTTATATTGATAGAATTCTGATACAATTAGTCGAGTGAATAGCAAAGATCAAAAGACAAAACTAGAGTATTAGGTACAACTCAGAGGTAGAACACTTAGTAGTTTTCCAATAAAATTATTTAGTGCCTATATTTAATACCTATTCTAACACTCCCTTACAAGCATAGGATATGAATGATAACATTCCAATTATCAATGCAAGGAGCCTGCATGAACTGACTAGCAACACCAACTACGAAAGACAGATTAGATCTAGTAATACTAAGATAAATAAGTTTCCCTACCAATTTTCTATATCTTTCTAGATCAGAAAAATATTCACCTTGTTCTCCATTAATTTCTAATTTGGGTCCATAGGACTATCCAATGGTCTACAATCCAAAATAGTATAAGCCTCTAGATTCATGTCCTTTTCGAATCAGTAGCTCTATACCACATTTGTGTATAACAAAAGAATTGACATCAAAGGTTAGTGAACAATTTAAAGACTTGGTCAATTGACTTAAAGAAATAAGATTGAAAGGACAAGCGGGAACAAGAAGAACAAATTCTAGATTTGAGGAAGGAGAAAGGGAAACTTTACTGATCCCTTGGGGGAAACTTTAAAACCATTGGTTAATATTATGAAATGAGGATTTTTGGGAAAAGAAAGGGATGAGAACAAAGAGGTATTACCACAAATGTGATTAGAAGCACCCGAGTCAACTATATATGGATTTTGACTTCCCACGTGAGATGCAAGCTGTTGGCAAGTTGGGATTTGCATATGATTATGCAAAGTTATTAGATTTCAACCTCATATTCTTAGTATTCTTCATCAGAGAATTTGGGCTCAGGAGCTTCACGTTTAGAGATATTAGCTGCCTTGTCAGGAAAGCCATGCAAAGAGAAGCAGTTTTCTTGAAGGTGACCCACACTTGTAGTACATGCTTTGAGGACGCCCCTACTGCAATGTCCTCCTCTAGCATTGTGCCCTCCTCTTCCACGTGTAGAAATCGTGACAAACGATTCCATAGGTTCTTTAACATTCATGTTTTGAAGAGTTGGAGCTTGTAAAAGCTGTGTCGTCAAGCTTTCCATGGATGTGATTTTTTATATGTTAAAAGTTGATCTCTATGTTCAAAGTTTGGATGTATGGTATGGAGGATCATAACAATATAGAATTTGTCTAGGTTTTTCTTAATCTCGTCTAAGGACTCAACCTCTTAAGAACATTTTCAATTCTTCAGTAGTAGATTGGGCTTCACTCATAAAAGACTTCATGTCTCATGATTTGTTTTCTTAAGAGAGGCAAAATTATTGGTAGAGCCATAAAGGCGTTGAATATCAATTGCAAAAGTATTTTAAGCTTTTTTCCAAAAGGAGTTGTGTGTTTTGAATGATCTAAGAGTAGCCAATAATTTGGGTTTCACATATTGCCATAATAGCGCGCAAAGCTGAAAATTAGTTTTCTTCCATTGTTTAGCTTGATTGGATGACATATTACTCCAGTCTTGCTCAAGGTGATTGCGGAAACCTAGGCAAAGAAACCAAAGTTCAATTGAGACAAACTAAGAGAGATAATTTTTCCCATTAAGTTTTTTAGAAGTAATGGTAGGAGTTCTAGAGAAGGAGGCAATAGGTCCAAAAGACATTTTCGTGGAAGGAGACCAACAAAAGAAAAACAGCCAATAACAAACAAATAGAGGATTTCAGATTTGACTTTCAACCATACTGGAAATGAAGAATCAACAGTCAGGACAGAGACAAGGAGGTCCAGCGAGTCCTCTAAGACCAGACTGAGACCAGCAGAGCAGAATCGACCTGGTCTTCGATGTCGGATACTCTTTCATTAAAAGAGACAATATATTTAGAGAGCTTGAATACCTCTCTTATATCCTCATATTTATATTGATACAATTCTAATACAATGAGTGGAGGGAAGAGCAAAAATCAAAAATAGAACTAGAGTCCTAGGTACAGAGATAGGTACAACACTTAGTAGTTTTCCAATAAAATTATTTAATGCTTATATTTAATACCTATTCTAAAATTCCCTAAGGTGCCATGTTATTTCTTGTAGAATGAATGAAAGAGTATATTCTCTTATTTCTTTCACAACATGAAATGAACAAGGTTGCCGAAGTTGCTTAAGGGCAATCTTTAAAGTTTTGGTACATGAGCACCATGAAACCCCAAAGGTTTTCATCCATTTGACTTCTATCACCTAAAGAGTCAACATCATCAAAGCTTTCTCTTCAATCTAAAAAATTGCAAACTTCACATTCACTTGTATCATTACATTTGCACCAACAAGGTACCCTTTAAAGTAATTCTTTCTTTCAACAATAAGTTTCATATCTTGATATAGAGGAAATTTGTGTAAATAATGTGAAAGATAAATATAGAGGAAATTTGTGTAATTGATGTGAAAAATAAACATTGGAAGTTAATAATTTATATTTAAGAATTTAAAGAATGAGCTAAACAAAAAAGAGGTGTGTTACTCTTAGTCCAATGATCAGTTAATATTGAGTGTACAATCTTCTAAACGGTTTATTATTCACTTTCTACCTTTCTTTCATATGATATATTGTTCTCACTTTACAATTGTCGAGTCCCACATTTCGTATGCCAAGGGAAGAGAAGTTGCGTATGTATTTTGTTTTTTGAGAACATTATAGATGGGAGAGTTGAAATAAAGTAAATAATCTACCTTGTCCCACCAAATATCATCCAATAATGTCTTTTTCACAAATTTTGTCTTTCCAACATCATACTGCACGTAAGAAGATAACCATAACCAATATCTAAAAATTAAAAGTAAAGAAACATGATACGGTACAAAATATCTAGAAATAATAAGAAAAAAGAATAAGAGCTCTGAGAAGAAAATAGGAACCAAGCAACACGAAGTTAGAAAGAAAGAAAGAAAAAAAAAAAAAAAAAAAAAAAAAAAAAAAAAAAAAAAAAAAAGAAAAAAAAAAAAAAAAAAAAAAAAAAAAAAAGAACAGAATTGCATATAAGGAATAAAAGGAATAGAAACTAGAAACTTGATAATTGTTACTATACTCATTCATCTTATTATGTTTTCTCTTTGTATCTTCACAAGAAAAAAAATCTTTAGAGAAGAGAAAGAAAAATGTACAAAATAGGAAAGTTACCCTCCTATAAAAGCCAAAGAAAAGTGGAAACTAGACATTCAAGAAAACACAATTAGGTAGCAAAGATTGTCAATGTCTTTATATATTCAACAAAGAAACCTTTGTGATTACTTAAACTTGATTGTGCCAAGGAGCTCTTAGATTCTATATCATACTTGATACATCTCTCGAATTTTGTTTGGAAGTTCTTGTTTAATTTTATGCTCATCTTGGAACTATGCGTAAATGATCTTGTTTTTGCTCCTTATTCAGACGTTCTTGGCAAGGTGTTGTCTAAAGTTACCACAATGCCAGTAGACATATCACATGGAGATAAATTAGAGTCAAGTTCAAGTAAGTTTAGGATGGAAAGGTCAAAGACAGAGAAGCTTAGACACTTAAGTCCTGAAGATGCAGCACAAATTTTTGATGACAAAATTCCCGTCCAAGAGAAGGTATATTTTTGTGTTTTTTCATCTTTTACCATATACACTTGATAAAGTTTTCATGTATTTTGGTAAATTCTTATGCATTGTTTGGATAGGGGATTTGGTTAGAAAAATGAAGCTAGGAAATTGATGATTATTTTCAAACATGATATTTGATATTTATAAATATGGAAATATGTAAACCAAAAAATTAGGATTACTTTTCTTTCTTTGTTCTACTTGAGAAAAAAAATGGAGAATGAATTTGAGAGAGTGAATTCCCCTTTCTTAGGATCTCATTTATAATGACATTGTGATTTCAAATAAAGCAAATGAGAGGGAAGAAAAGAGAATAAGAAAGCTCATATCTAGAAACTAGGTACAACACAAAGCATATAAAAACTCTTCAATAAATTCTATTTAAGATGATTTATTCTAACAGTCTCGCTCAAGCTGGAGCACAAAAATTGTGTGTGCCAAGCTTGGAAGAAATGAATTCAATTCAAGGTCCTCTCAAGGATTTTAATATATCTGCAGGTTGATCATTTGATTGACAAACTCAGTGCAGATTTCTTTGTATAACAACTTTTCCAGAATAAAATGAAAAATGAGAGTCAATTTCTATGAGTTTAATCTTTTCATGGAACACTTGATTGGAAGTAATGTGGAGAGCAACTTGATTATCAAAGTACATCTGTATTTGCTGAATCTCACAAAAATATAATTCTTGGAGGAACTGTTTTACCTATATAAGCTCACAAGTGAGAGTTGTCGCTGCCGTTCAACAGTTGATTGAGCAACCACATTTTGTTTCATGCTTTTCCAATAGATAATATTTTCTCCAAAGAAAACACAATATGTTATAGTGGAGCATTTGCCCATAGTAGAACCTGCTCAATTAGCATTACAATATCTAGAGATTTTGGTATTCCCTTCATCTTCATAAAGTAGACCTTTCGTGGAGCCTTTTTGAGATACCTTGGAATATGGGTGATAACATTCCAATGATTAATACAAAGATTATGCATAAATTGACTCACAACACCATAAGACATATGTGGTCTAGTAATGGTAAGATAAATAAGAGATTTTGGTATTCCCTTCATCTTCATAAAGTAGACCTTTTTGTGGAGCCTTTTTGAGATACCTTGGAATATGGGTGATAACATTTCAATGATTAATACAAGGATTATGCAGAAATTGACTCACAACACCATAAGACATATATGGTCTAGTAATGGTTTAGGTTTTTTGACCGGACTTCTATATCTTATAGAAAGTTTCTCTTTGTTCTGCCATTAATTTGTGATTTGGATCCACCCGACAATTTACAGGTTTGCAATCAATCATATATGTCTCTTTTAGGATGTTAAGGGCATATTTCCTTTTATTGAAAGTGCTCAAAATATTGAGTTTTAGTGATTGCCAAAGTAGAGCACAAAGTTATAACTCAATTTTTTTCCTAGTATTGAACTTGATCTGGTGGTACTCTACTCCCATATTCTTCTGAATGATCATGAAAACCTTGCCAAGGAACCAAATTTTAATCGAGGCAGACCAAGGTAGGTAGTTTTTCCCATGTAATTTCTCAGAAGTTATAAAAGGAGTCCCAAGATGCTGTCTATGTAGTTGTAATTTGACCAACACTAATTCGGCTACCCAAAACTCCATTGGTATATGTTTTTTGTCAACAAATTTCTTCATTCGATGTTGTGATTTACTCAAATGAGCTTTTAGTTGAGTGATGGTGAGGTCTCATTACTGCAATAATTCTTTTCGGGAAGGTGGATTAGTGTAATCCAATTGATGGTTGGCAATAGTTGGGGTCTCTAACATACACAGCTCGAGAAGGAGCCATGCCAATGCTAGAATGGAAGGAACTATTGTACCAAAATTCAGCCTATGGAAGTAACTTACTCCATTCCCTTGGATTATCCACAATGAAACATGTCAAATACATCTATAAACGTGTATTGAGGGCCTCCGATTCTCCATCACTTTGAGGGTGATATGCTGAGCTCATGGAAAAAGTGTCACTCAATTTAAAACCACCAAATGTATGAGGCTCACGTTAATAGAAAAAGAGAAGTGCAGATAAGACAAGAATTATTGAAATACCTCTGTATTGTATTATAAGTATTTAATAATTGGATATCTTACATAATGGAAAGAAGGAACACTGTACCGGTGAAACAAAATACAAAGAAAAAAGTAAAAGATGCTCCCTGAAGGGCCAGAGAGAATATAGATTTCTACAAAATTTCTACCCGTTTCTCCTTTTCTCTAATTCTTTTATGAAGATCTCTTTCAGCACAAAATCTTGGATTGGCCCTCCATGTGCGCTCACTTTTTCTGCTAACCTTGTTTTCCTCGACCTCCTTTTCTGTTAACTTTGATTTCCTTATCCTCTGGCACTTATATATTATGCATAACGGTTTTTCCACGTTCTTCTCTCACCACTTCATCATTTCTATGTGATTGTGTAATGACGATTCTGCCCTTGTAACAGGTCCTAGAATTGATTGTCTATGTAACAAGTTTGTTGCATTATTGCATGTGCTCCCGTTTGAGTGTTAGATGTTTCTTAGGCATGGGCTTGAGCCTGAGCCCCATCTCCATGTAATGCTGTGCTGTGCTACGTATTATATGTATGCTTGTGTCTATTTCTTTGCCATGTATAATATACACAAGGGAATTCCATAACATATGACTCTACTGTTTCTCTCTACACATCCAATGTTATCAGTTACAAAACCTAAATATAGACGAGGTTGACTTTCTCATCATTATTATTATTATCATTATCTTTATTTTTGTTTTTAATAATGTATGACTGGTACTTCAGTTGATTTTTACAACTGTGCAGCTTAAATTGTTGAACAGAATAGCTACTGTTAAAGATGATGGAACTGTAGAATTTGAAGTTCCTGTAGATGTTGAGCCTGAGGCAATTGTTGCTCAATCCAAAGAAGTAAATCATGTTGTTGATGATTCACTTGATGCAACGGACTTTCATTACATCCCACCATTGAATATAGTCATGCTTATAGTTGGTACACGAGGAGATGTGCAACCATTTATTGCAATAGGCAAACGCTTGCAGGTATGGAGGCATATTCTTATGTCCTAATTTTCTCTTTTCCTGCTTCAGTAATGCATACACATAAGCACATGTGGAGATTTGTTGCCTTTTTGTTAAGGTAGGTGAATGATTGTATCTATAAATACACTTTATAATGTTTATGTTTTCCGCTTCTTATGTATTGGTTATAAATTAGAACCATTCATGCACATGAGGAGATTTGCTGCCCTTGTTAAGCTGGTGTGAGTGCTGTGTTAAGTATATCGTGTAGTTTGTTTTTCTGGTAGTTTTTTATCCTCTTTCTCTATATAAAGAGAACTGTTATAGTTTTGCATGTTACAATTAAAGTTGCATCTTCTTTGTTTTTCTTCTCTGTTGCTCCGCTCTTTCTCTTTCTGTCAAGAACTCCAGTGTGGTATTAAGAAGAAACCATAGGAGAGGAAACAAATTGAGCTTTAGTCATCCTTGTTTTATGCAAAAGATCATGAATATACTTGCTTTGAGTCATCACTAAAGAGTTGTTTGGCTGATATTGAATTTTTATTCCCAGAAAATAATTTAGTCTGCCCAATTGTTTAAGAGAAAAAGTAGAATTCAAACTAGAAGATATTTGTTGAACAATAGAAATAGATGTACCTATAATAATGATGTCATCAACATATATCAATATGTAAACATTTTGATGATTATGTTAATAGACAAATAAAAATGGACCAACTTGCTTCAACAAAATCCAAGCTTTAACAGACTAGTTTTAAGCTTGTCAAACCACTGTCTCGGTGCATGTTTAAGACCATAGATAGCTTTACTAAGCTTGCAGACTAGAGTTTTGTCCGTAGTCTCAAAACTCGGAGGTTGTATCATACAGTTTCATCAAGATTTCCATTCAATAAGACATTATTGGCATCCACTTGAAACAAATCCTTGTCATTAATTAAAGCAATTGTAAGAATTATTCTTGTTGAATATGACGTGCTTAGCCCATGTTTTCTGTTATTTTGTTACTATTTCTGTTATTTTTATCATTTATAAATAAACATCCTTTTATGTGTATGTTCACATAATTCATAAGGGAATTAATTCTATACTTATTTCTCTATTTTAATATGGTATTTAAAGCCTAGGGTTAGGGTTAAATTTTTTTCTGTGAACCCACTGTTTACCGTCTCATTTAGTTGCCTCCGTCGCCCTGCCTCCGTCGCCGCTGCCGTAACCTTTGCCGTCGCTGCCGCCGCCGATTGGGTTGGCGACACCACCATCAGGAGCGCCTCATCCAGGAGATTACTGTGCCTTTGGAATTGCGGCAATCAGAGCACCGATGCGCTTGCAGTGGCCATTTTAGTTCCGATCACCGTCACTGCTGCCGCCACACGTGGCAGCGCGTGCGGCGACTTTTCTGGCGGCGATTACTGCCGTTGTGATCTCCGTCCTGCAAGCATTCTGGATCTGTCTTCATTATTTTGATTGGAGCACGTTTGAATTTTTGCGTTTTTTCTCTCTCCTCCATGGATTCTTCCGCAACTACCAACGCCTCCTCTACTTTCCCTATACCAGATCACTATACTAATTATGTCAATGTTTATTTGTCAATTGACAAATTAGATGGTAAAAATTATATTACTTGGGCTTCGGAAATTAGGTTATGGCTTAAGAGTCAAGGTTATATTGATCATCTTACAACGTCTGTTGCTAATGTTCCTGAGAATGAGATTTCTCGTTAGTCGAAAATTGATGCTCAATTATGCATGGTTCTCAAATCGACCATTCACTCGTCTTTGAAACAAATTTTTCGCTCTTGTGAGACGTGTTCAGAAATTTAGGAACATGCCAAATTATTATATATCAATGATACTCAACGTCTTTATGAAGTATGTCAAAATCTCCTTCATGTTGCTCCGAAACGTCTTGATGGTACAATTTCTGAGTATCTTGGTAAAATTCATGATCTTTTTCATGATTTTAATGAATTGTTGCCTCCTGCATCCACTCCGTCTCAAGAGATAGAGCAACGGTCCAAGTCTTTTATGTTGTTAGCATTATATGGACTTCTTGATGATTATTCTCCTGTCCGTGATCAGATTTTGGGATCTTTTATTGTGCCCACCCTTACTTCTACTTCTTCCACCCTTATGCGTATACTAGATAAATCCCACAATGATATATCTACTTCAGGTGTACCAGATAAATCCCACAATGATATATCTACTTCAGGTAATGACTCTTCTGCTTTAGTATCTCAATGTGATGACCGCACTCGTTCTTAAAAGCCGAACAAAGGGCATTATAAATGTGACCATTGTGGCAAACTTGGCCACAAAATTGACAGGTGTTATGCCTTACATGGCCGTCCTCTTAAAACTGCTGCGGTTGTCCAAGCAACTCCTGTGTCACCTTCTACCATGGATTCTACTTCATCTGATATCTCAAGTCCACCAATTATTTTCAATGAATTTCTTAAATGGTATGAGGATCGTCAGAACTCTGGTTCCATTGCATCTATTGCATATACAGGTATCTCTTTTGTTGGGCTCACCCACTCCAATTCTCTTGGTCCTTGGGTTCTAGACTCAGGTGCCACAGATCATATTACTGGTAATAAATCATTTTTCTCTTCTTTGTCTACCTCTGGTCATTTACGCTCCATCATCATGGGTAATGGTTCTAAGGTCTCATCCCATGGTGTTGGTACTGTTCATCTTTTCCCTTCTTTGCCTATTGACAATGTTCTTTATGTCCTTGGGTCATCTTTTAATTTATTATCTATCAATCGTCTCACTCGTTCTCTTGATTGTATTATTTCTTTTATCAAAGATTCTGTTTGTTTACAGACCGGAGTTGGAAGTGGATGATTGGCACTGGATGTGAGTCTCATGGTCTTTACTGTTTACGAACATCTGCTCATGTTGGCATGGTCATGGACTCTCCATCTCTTCTTCATGCTCAATTAGGACATCCTAGTCTTATCAAGAGGCAATAACTTGTTCCAAGTTTATCTAAGTTGTCCAGTTTGTCTTGTGAGTCGTGTCTTTTAGGGACACATTCCTAGTAGTGTCTCTCAACATGCTTCGTCCCCTTTTGTCTTAATTTACTCTGACATTTGGGGACCTAGTCGTCTTAAGTCTAATTTAAGATTTCAGTATTTTGTTATTTTTATTGATGATTATTCAAGATGTACTTGTTTATTTTTAATGAAAAGTCGTTCTGAGTTGTTTTGAATATTTTAAATTTTTTTTAATGAGATTAAAAATCAATTTGGTGTTTCAACTCGAATCTTACGGAGTGATAATGCTCGTGAGTATCTTTATCAGTCTTTTACGACTTTTATAAAATCTCCCGGCATTCTTCACCAAACCTTTTGTGCTTATACACCTCAACAAAATGGGATAGCTGAGTGCAAAAATAGACATCTTGTTGAAACTACTCGTACTCTTTTGATTCATTGTGGGTGTCAAAATCACGTTACTTTTATATTTTAGGAAGTTTTATATTTTATCCTTGATGTAATTTTATTCTGTATCACAGCAGTGTCTTTATATTAATATTAAGATTATGTATTTAAGGACAATCCCACAATTATAGGGATTTGTCTCCTTAGGATCAGTTGCTAATATTTCCTAAAATAGCCAGCAGGCTCATGTATATATAGGTCCAATGACCTCATAATTTAATATGAGAGAATATATTATTCCTTCTAAATTTTGAGATGGTATCAGAGCTCCCGATCCTTGGGAGTCTCTAACCGTGCCTGTAAACCCTAAATCGTAGCCGTCATCTTGTGATTACAAACCCTAAGCCCCTACTACAGCCTTCATTGCTGTGCAATCTTAAAACCTTTTCGTATAACCTTCATTGTTGTGCAATCTATCCCAACCTGTGATGGCTGAGATCGTGAACCCTATTTCGGAAACTGGGGACAGATCCCATATTTCTGGGGAATTGCAGAATGTTCATTCTGCTTATAGATTAAATGGAAAAAATTATCTCAAATGGTCTCAACTCATTAGGACCATCTTGAAAGGAAAAGGAAAGGGCAGCCATATAATTGGCAATGCTCCTGATGAAGCGGATCCCAATTTCAAAACATGGGATGAAGAAGACTCCATGATCATGGCATGGTTGTGGAATTCAATGGTCCCGGAAATTAGGGATACCTGCATGTTTCTTAAATCGGCGAAAGAAATTTGGGAGGCAGTAGAACAAACCTATTCGAAGGCCAAGGATGCTGCCCAAATATATGATGTAAAGGTGAAAACTGTGGCTGCCAAACAGGGAAACAAATCAGTCACAGAATATGCCAATCAACTCAAATCCTTATGGATGGAATTAGATCATTATCGAGTTATAAAGGCAAAGTGTGCAGAAGATTCAACAATCCTTAAGGAGTATATTGAACAAGATAGAGTCTATGATCTCTTGGTAGGCCTGAATCCTGAATATGATCAGGTCCAAATCCAAATCTTGGGAAAGGAGAAAGTCCCAGGGCTTAATGAAGTGGTAGCCATTATCAGGAGTGAAGAAAGCAGGAGAGGACTGATGTTAAAGACCCCAACTACTGAAAGTTCAGCGATGATGACTGAAGGAGGATTAACCATGATAGCCAACCAGAGAAAAAATAGTTTGGAGAAAAAACATGACGAAGTTTGGTGTACCTATTGCAATAAGCCACGCCACACAAGAGAGAAGTGCTGGAAATTACATGGAAAACCTCCAAGTTGAGAATGGGGGCAAAAAGGAGGTCCTCTAAAAAAGGAAGGGCATAGGCAAGCACACATTGTTAAAGGACAAAGTGAAGAATCTGTCCAGCTGAATCGTGAAGAGATAGAGAGGGTAAGATCTTTCCTTAGTAAATTGGAGAAACCCACAGGTACGTGCTCCTTAACATATTCTGGTAAGTTTCCATTTTCTTTTGGACTTAATGTTTCAGATACACCCTTTACCCATTATTGGATATTAGATTCTGGAGCCACTGACCATATGACCCCTTTACCTAAATACTTTTCCATATTTCCCATGCCCTAGCAACAAGAAAATTTTTATAGAAGATGGAACTTTTATAACTGCTGCAGGACAAGGAGATGTTAAAATTAGCCCATCTATAACCTTGAAAAATGTTCTACATGTCCCTAAACTATCTACCAATCTGATTTCTGTTCAAAAACTAACAAAAGATCTCTCTTGTAACGTTGTTTTTCATAACAACTACTGTATATTGCAGGACAAGAACTCGGGGAGGACGATTGGACATGCTAGAGAATGGAATGGCTTATACTACATGGAGGATCCCAATCTACCTATTAAAAGTGACTCTCTCATATCTGAATCCATAATGACCAGTAAAGAGAAAGCTCAATTATACCATTGTAGGTTAGGACACCCTTCATTTGGAGTTGTAAAATTAATATTCCCTTCCTTGTTTAAGAATTTAGATGTGGAGAGTCTCCATTGTGAGGTGTGTGAGCTTGCAAAATACAAGTGTGTACCTTTCCCTATTAGCAATAAAATTAGTCCCTCACCTTTTGTTCTTGTTCATACTGATGTTTGGGGTCCCTCTAATGTTCCTAATATCTCAGGTGCTAGATGGTTCTTAACCTTTATAGATGATTGTACCCGGGTGACATGGGTTTTCCTATTGAAACAGAAATCTGAGGTAAGCTCCAGGTTTATTCAGTTTGTCTCTATGATTAAAAATCAATTTGGTGTTAATATAAAAAGAATTAGGTCTGATAATGCCAAGGACTATTTCAATCTTGTTCTCAACTCTTTTTGTCAAAAAGAAGGAATAATTCATGAGTCTTCATGTGTTAACACACCCCAACAGAATGGGATTGCAGAAAGAAAAAATGGGCATTTGTTAGACCAAACTAGAGCTCTACGTTTTCAAAATTATGTTCCTAAGAAATTTTGGGGGAAAGCCCTTCTTACTGCCACCTACCTAATAAATAGGTTACCCTCTAAAATCTTAGCATCAAAAAGTCCCATGGATGTCCTATCCTCATTCTACCCATGCCTAGACTCTACAAATAAACTCAAACCTAGAATATTTGGGTGCATATCCTTTGTGCATGTTCATAGTAATGAAAGGGGAAAGTTGGATCCTAGGACTGTCAAATGTGTATTCTTAGGATACTCAACCACACAAAAGGAATACAAATGTTTCCACCCCTATCAAAGAGATTCTTTGTATCAAGGGATGTCACCTTCAATGAAAAAGAGAGCTACTTTCAACCTCATCTTTAGGGGGAGAATGTAAGAGAGGAAGATGAGTCTCTCATGCTTCAAATATAGTATTTGGACCTGAAATTAGGACTGAAACTGAGAGAGGAATAAAACCAACACCTGAACTAGCAGCTGGACCTGAACAAACACCTCAACCAATAGCAGGAACTGAACAAGTACCTAAACCAACGGCTGAACCTGCACCTAACGATGGTGGAAAATTTGGGAAAAATCTGGTATATTCAAGGAGAGAAAAGGCCATTCCAAAATCTATCCATGTCCAAGAATCTAACCCATTGTTACAAGAGGTAATAACTTCTAATCCTATAAATTCCAATAATTCTAATGAGTTTGTCTTGAATAATTCAGAAGCACAGGTGGATCAAAACCTAGATCTTCCCATTGCCCTTAGAAAAGGAACCAGAACATGTACCAAACAGCCACTTTACCCTCTATCAAATTTTCTATCCTTTGAAAATTTCCCTCCTACCCATAAAACCTTTCTCACAAACTTAAACTCTACACCCACACCTTCCACTGTATCTGAAGCATTATTTAATAGGAAATGGAAACAAGCCATGGATGTGGAAATTGAGGCGTTAAACAAGAACAATACTTGGGAACTTGTTACTTTACCAACTGGAAAAAAACCAGTAGGTTGTAAGTGGGTATATACTATAAAGTATCGGGCTGATGGGACCATTGAACGTTACAAGGCAAGGTTAGTGGCCAAAGGATTCACTCAAACATATGGAGTGGACTACTTGGAGACATTTGCCCCTGTTGCTAAGATGAACACAGTTAGAGTAATACTGTCATTAGCAGCAAATCATGATTGGGATCTGTAGCAATTTGATGTGAAGAATGCATTCCTGCATGGAGAGCTTGAAGAAGAAATATACATGGATTTGCCCCCTGGTTATGATGGACAGGTTGCTGTTGGAACTGTTTGCAAGCTAAAAAAGGCTCTATATGGGTTGAAACAGTCCCCAAGAGCATGGTTTGGAAGATTTACCAAAGTTATGACAAATTTAGGCTACAAACAGAGTCAAGGAGATCACACTTTATTCATCAAACATTCAGTTTCAGGGGGAGTAACAATATTATTGGTGTATGTTGATGATATTATAGTAACCGGAGATGACAAAGAGGAGCAGATAATATTAAGTCAATGTCTTGCTACAAACTTTGAGATTAAGACATTAGGAAGACTTAAACATTTTTTGGGAATTGAAGTGGCCCATTCCAAGAAAGGAATTTTCATATCTCAACAAAAATATATTACTGATTTACTTAAAGAAACAGGAAAGACAGCCTGCAAACCAGTAAGTACTCCCGTTGATCTAAATATAAAGTTGGGAAGTGCTGAAGAGGACAATGCAGTGAACAAGGAAATGTATCAAAGACGAGTGGGCAAACTTGTATATTTATCTCACACTAGACCAGACATTGCTTTTGCTGTGAGCCTAGTCAGCCAATTTATGCACCAACCAAGGGAAGCACATTTGCAAGCTGCCCTTAGAACTGTTCAATATTTGAAAGGAACTCCGGGAAGAGGGATTTTGTTCAAACGAAACAAAAGTGTAGTTCTAGAAGCATATACTGATGCTGATTATGCAGGGTCAGTTGTGGATAGAAGATCAACCACTGGATACTGCACCTTTCTTGGTGGAAACCTAGTGACATGGAAGAGTAAAAAACAAAGTGTAGTAGCTAGATCGAGTGCTGAAGCAGAATTTCGAGCAATGGCCCAAGGAATATGTGAACTTCTATGGCTGAAGATTATATTGGAAGACTTGAAGCTAAGGTGGGATAAACCTATGAAGTTATATTGTGACAATAAATCTGCAATTGGCATAGCCTATAACCCAGTCCAGCATGATCGAACTAAACATATAGAGGTAGACAGATATTTTATTAAGGAGAAGCTGGATAGTAGCTTGATTTGCACCCCATATGTTTCTACTCAGAGTCAACTTGCAGACATACTCACCAAAGGATTGAATGGCATCAACTTTGAAAGAATTATATCCAAGCTGGGAATGGAGAACACCTACTCACCAACTTGAGGGGGAGTGTCAAAATCATGTTACTTTTATATTTTAGGAAGTGTTATATTTTATCCTTGATGTAATTTTATTCTGTATCACAGTAGTATCTTTATATTAATATTAAGATTATGTATTTAAGGACAATCTCACAATTATAGGGATTTGTTTCCTTAGGATCAGTTGCTAATATTTCTTAAAATAGCCACCAGGCTCATGTATATATAGGTCCAATGACCTCATAATTTAATATGAGAGAATATATTATTCCTTCTAAATTCTGAGAGTGGGGTTTTGGGGTGATGCTATTCTTAGTGCATGTTATCTTATTAATCGTATGCCATCTTCAGTTTTAGAAAATAAAATTCCTCATTCTATTTTGTTTTCTCATGAATCTCCATCTATTACCCTCTAAAGTTTTTGGGTCTACATGTTTTGTTCACAGATTTAGTCCCGGACTTGATAAATTATCTGCTCGGTCACATAAATGTGTCTTTTTAGGGTTCACTAGATCTCAAAAAGGATATAAATGTTTTTCACCCTCTCTTAATCGTTAGTTCATTTCTGCAGATGTTACCTTTACTGAATCTTCTTATTATTTTAAGTCTTCATCTTTTTCTCTTGTGTCTTCATCTATTTAAACACATATTCCAATTGTTTGTGATTCTCCTGTCATGTCTAATGTTCTTACTGAGTCACTTCCTTCACCACCTCTTAAAGTTTATAGTCGTCTTCAAACTTCTCAACGTCCACCAAGTGTTTCTCCTCTAGTGTTAGATCTTCCGACCCCTCCGGCTCCGACAGTTGAACCTGATCTTTCCGTTGCCATTCGTAAAGGTATACGTTCTATCCATAATCCATCACCACACTATACTACCTTGAGCTATCATAGACTATCTCAACTTTTTTATGCTTGTCTATCATCCATTTCTTTAGTGTCTATTCCAAAATCTGTAGGTGATGCTTTAGCTCATCCTGGTTGGCGTCAAGCTATGCTTGATGAACTCAGTGCTCTTCATAATAGTGGAACTTGGGAATCGTTTCTTTACCCTTTGGAAAATCTGTTGTTGGTTGCAGGTGGGTCTTTGCTATCAAAGTTGTTCCAGATGACACTATTGATCGTCTCAAAGCTCGTCTTGTCGCTAAAGGCTACACTCAAATTTTTGGTTTGGATTATGGTGATACTTTTTCTCCAGTGGCAAAAATGGCGTCTATTCGCCTATTTATAGTCATGGCAGCTCTACAAAGATGACCTCTTTATCAATTAGATGTCAAAAATGCTTTTCTTAATAGGGATTTGCAGGAAGAAATTTATGTGGAGCAACCTCCAGGTTTTGTTAATCAGGAAGAGTCTTCTGGATTGGTATATCGTCTTCGCAAATCTTTATATGGTCTCAAATAGTCTCCCAGGGGTTGGTTTGGAAAGTTTAGTAGTGTTGTCAAAGAATTTGATATGACTCGCACTGAGGCAGATCATTCAGTTTTTTATTCGTCATTCAAATGTTGGGTGCATCTATCTAGTTGTCTAGGTTGATGACATTGTTCTTACAAGTAGTGATCAAGATGGTATTTCTCAACTTAAACAGCATATTTGTCACCATTTTCAGACCAAAGATCTTGGTAAACTTAGATATTTTTTGGAGATTGAGGTAGCACAATATAATCATGATATTGTTATCTCTTAAAGAAAGTATGCATTGGATCTTTTGGAAGAAACTGGGTTACTGAATTCTAAATCTGTTTAGACACCCATGGACCCTAATGCCAAACTTCTACCTAGTCAGGGGGAGCTCCTTTCAGATCCTGAGAAGTATAGAAGATTAGTTGGAAAACTGAATTATCTTACTGTTACGTCTTGATATTTCTTTTGGAGTTTGTGTGGTGAGTCAATTCCTTAACTCTCCATGTGTTGATCATTTGAATGCGGTTACTCGTATATTGAAGTACATTAAAGATTCTCTTGCAAAAGGCCTACTATATGGTCATAATAACCATACTGGAGTTGTATGTTATACAGATGCGGATTAGGCAGGATCTCTATCAGATAGAAGATCTACTTCCGGATATTGTATTTCTATTGGTGATAATTTGATATCTTGGAAGAGTAAGAAACATGTTGTGGCAAGATCTAGTGCTAAAGCTAAATATAGAGCCATGGCCTTAGGTGCCGGTGAACTTATTTGACTCAAACAGTTACTAAAAGAATTGCAATTTGGAGAGGTCACTCAAATGACACTCATATGTGATAATCAAGCTGCTCTTCATATTAGCTTAAATCTCGTCTTTCACGAGATGACTAAACATATTAAAATTGATTGTCATTTTGTTCGAGAAAAAATTACATCCGGAGACATCAAGACCGAGTTTGTTAATTCGAATGATCAATTAGCAGACATTTTCACCAAATCTTTAAGGGGACCCATGATTGATTATATTTGTAACAAGCTTGGTACATACTATTTATATGCACCAGTTTGAGAGAGAGTGTTGAATATAACGGGCTTAGCCCATGTTTTATATTATTTTGTTATTATTTTGTTATTTTTATCATCTATAAATAAACATCCCTTTATGTGTATTTTCACACAAGGGAATTAATCATATACTTATTTCTCTATTTTAATAATTCTAATAGTGACAAGTTTGATAATCAGAGAGAAGGTTTCATGAAAGTCAAAACCTTGAACTTGATTGAATCTGTTGGCAACTAACTGGCTTTGTATTTGTTAATAGTACCGTCAGGATTTTCTTTAACTCGAAGTATCCATTACAGACAACAACTTTTCTGTTAAAGGGAAGAGAAACCAAATCCCATGTGTGATTATTCACAAGAGCTTCATATAATACACTGGTTTCATAGCAGTAGCCCAATTTACATTTTTCGGGACTTGATAAGCATTACAAGGTTCAATATTCGTTAGCAACAATGAAGGATGAATTCTTTTTTAAATAATTCGAGACTTAGAATGAGTTTGCATAGGATGTGTATTAATGGGTCTAGGTAAAGCCTTAGACTAGTAGAAACGATAGACAGGAACACTGAGTAGAGTGAGGTGGTGTAAGCAAAGACTTTGTGGGAGGAGAAAGATTACGATTAAGATTAAAAAATTGTTCACTGACAGGAGCGGGAGATTGTGAAGACATATCAGCAAAAGGAAATTTGATTTCATTAAAAATGACATCTTTAGAGATGTAACTTCAATCAGATTTAGACATATGATGATAACCTTTATGGGATTTAGAATAGCCCAGAAAGACACATTCCTATGAGTGAAATTCAAGTTTGTGTTTATTATATGATCTAAGAAAGGGAAAATAGGCACAAACAAAGACTTTTAAAAAGAAATGGTCAGGAATGCTTTTATACAATTAAGTGTATAGGACACAAAACTGTAAAGTAGTAGGTAACATGTTAATCAAATATACTGCAGTCTGGAACGCAGAATCCCAAAATTTCAAAGGAAGGGAAGCATGATGTAGTAAAGTTAGACCCAATGCAATTATGTGTTTGTGTTTTCTTTCAACAAATAAGTCTGTGTAAGATGCCATGATTGGCAAGAAATGATGTAAATGACCAAAACTCACCCCCAATCTGTTTGAATACTCGTAATTTTGGTAGCAAATTGTAGTTCAACTATAGATTTAAGACTTTGAAAAATAGTGAAGGCTTTGCATTTGAGTTTTATAGGATAAAACCAAATGAACCTTGAAAACACATGAACAAACGACACCTAGTATAAGTAACCCTAAGTGGAAGCAACATGTGTAGCCCCTAAAGATCACTGTAAACTAATTAAAAAGGGAATTATAGACAATTTCAGATGAAGATGAAGAAGAAGGTAATGTGTGAGATTTTCCGACACAACAAGAAGAACAAAAATCGACAATTTTATTAGTAGAATATACGCTATAGAGTCAAAACAAGTCTCCACACATTATCATTTGGGTGACCTAATCTAGTGTGCCATATTACTAGATTTAGAGGAATTAACACCAGCAGTCTCTGAGAATTATTAGCTGAAGCAGAAGTAGTATACAGCTGAGATGTCTTTGACATGACAGCAGAAGTAGTATACAACTGAGATGTCTTTGTCATGACAAGATCAGTACAACTTTGAATCTCGAGATTAGGAAATGAATATAAACCATCAGCTCCCACAATTCCCCAAAGTAGGATTTCATTGGTGGCCTGAGAATTAATAATACAAAATGGAGTAAAGAACTCAAAATAGACATTGTTATGAAAGGCAAATTTACTCACACTAAGGAGGTTTTTGGTAATTGAGGGAACATGCAGGAAATTGTGTAAGTAGAGAGAAAGATTAGAATTCTTGAGACAAGAAGAACTAGAACCAATAACTTTCAAACCTTCACCATTGTCAATGTAAATCTGATTTAGGCCTTTGAAATGAATAAATTGTTGAATATTTTGAGAGTCTTCAATAATATGAAAAGATGCCCCTGAATCAAGTATTCAACTTGAGTTGTCAAGTTCTTGAGTAGAAGAATTTGTTATCAATGCACTGTCATATCAGCTGCTGGTGTTGAACAAATATGACCAGTGGCAGGATTAATCTGGGTATTAGATTTGGAAGTAGGGTTGAATTGCGTAGTTGAAAACTGAAGAGGCTGATTTGTTGTAGGGTCATGCAAAATAAGAGATTCATGTGGTTGATAGGAAGAATCTCGACGGTAAATGTTAGCAATATGACCATATTTGAGATAGATTTGGCACTGAAAATTAGCAAATCTGCCACTACAACCTTGACCACCGCGACTGCGATCACCTCTATCAGTGAACGAACAACCAAAATTTTCACGAAAGAAAGTTATTGGTACGAAGTTGCAATCTTGTATCTGCAGCATATGCCTTACAGTAATTAACCGAGGGAAAAAATTTCTTTTGTAAATGATTAGCACACGATTCATGGGGAAGAAGTGCTTCAACCTCCATGATTGGAGGTGTTTCAAATTTACTTTCAAATTTTGGCAATGCTCTTTCACTTGGCTGTGATGTATGTGGTTGGTATATTTGTGCTATATATTTTGTTCTTTTGGCTTCACATTTCTATTTAGTGATGGGAATTTTCTATATTCTGGTGAAAATATTATCATTGAATATCAAGATGTTTTAGTTTATTGTAGGAGGAGCATATATGAAGTGCATAATTTGTAATTATGTTATTTGTATATTCAAATTGATTGTTTTTTAATTGTTTCTTTAAGTGCAGGACTACGGCCACCGAGTTAGATTAGCAACCCATTCAAATTTTAAGGAGTTTGTTTTGACAGCTGGGTTAGAGTTTTATCCATTGGGCGGTGATCCAAAAGTTCTGGCTGGTTGTATGTACTCTATACCCATGTACTAATTTCTTCTACTGACTGACTGGCTTGGTGCATGATATTCTTAATTCTTCTATCCCACATTCCCTTCTAAAGTGTTTTTCTTTTTTTTTTTTCTGTTTGCTCTCTGGCCCAATAAGCCCAACAATAGACACATCAGTTTGTTTTAGTCCTTCTATCCCAAAATACCATAAAGATTTTGTTCATTTGACTAAAAATTTTAAATTTAACTTAATCTCTCATAAACAACTTATAAGATGAAGTTTGTATTAACATAAAATAATTTATTTTAACTATATCTCTAAGTGGTGTGGGTCTTCAACAATTAAGGTCGACAATCTCCTTTTAATTGTGTAGAAGATGTAGGGACAAAGGGACTAAAACATTTTCTTTTGGAAATTATAGGGAAAGGATCAATTGTAAACCTGAAGGACCAAAAACAAACTCGTACCAGATTTGAGGAACTAATAAATATTTAAGCCTTATAAATAATATAAATGTGTGTACCTCCAATCCAAGACAAACAACATTCAGATATCTGTTTTTTAATGGTATTAGTTCTGTAAGTTTGATTTTCTTCTCTATTTTTGCTTTTATTTTCTTGGTTGCCACCAGCAGGGGTCCTAAACAGTACCTGTGTATAGTTTCTAGGTCAGAAGCCCTGTGCTGTTGCTCATTTGGTCCGCTACAACACCTAGAACTGGTAGCCTGTGAACCAAACCTTGTTGTCGTGTCGCCTATAGCTGCTGCAACTGAAGTTTTCTTGTCAAAATCTCTACAAAATCTTGCAATGCATTTTCTTAGTTTTTGGACACAAAAGTTCTGGGTAATGGTGATGTTAGGCAGCTATAGTTCCACAGGCTGTATCACCTACATATTCACCATACCTAAAATTCAACAATAACAATGGTGATGTAATATTAAAAAAAAGTGTGCCTGGCGAAACACAATTTTGTTAGGTTATTCACTATTTTCTTCCTGCTCCTTCCTTGTCCTGATTTACATTGTATGTATGTGTATTGAATTGGGCATGCTTTTCAAATAAGTCAATCCTACTGTCAAATATTTCTTATTATGATTTTGTAAATATGAATGTTACATGATGGGTATGCACTGACCCTTAACACTTATGAATACCTACCCCAAATACTCCCCCAAATCATTGTTTGGATTGCTGGTTATTGTCCAATGGAATTTGAAACTTTAATTAGCTTGGTGTCGTACGCAATCAGGAAAATATAGCATATACCTTGATGTGTGTCATGAATAAGGTATTAACTAATGGTGTATTTGGAAGAAAGGAAAGAAAATTGAGGAAAGAAGCTTGGGATAAAGATGCATTTTCTTTTGTTTGGTTGAAGAGAAAATGGAAGAAAAGCTTGACTTTTATATAATTTTGAAATTTTTTCTTTCTTTACATTTTCTCTTCAATTAAATATTTATTTATTTTTTCTCTCAATTTCTTTCCTCCCAATCAAACAGAGCCTTAGTTCAGATCTTGAAAGTTTATATCTGTCCTCTTTACAGCTATTTCTATATTTTTACTTTTAAATTCTTTCTGGTGCAGATATGGTTAAAAATAAGGGCTTTCTGCCATCGGGACCTTCTGAGATACCTATTCAGCGAAATCAAATGAAAGAAATTATTAATTCTCTACTTCCTGCTTGTAAAGAACCTGATATTGATTCTGGTGTCCACTTTAAAGCAGATGCAATCATTGCCAATCCTCCTGCATATGGTATGCTTATTGTTAGTTACTTTTATGTAATATGGTTAGCCGAATTTGTGCATCTATATTTTATCTTCTAGTGAATATGATGAGTTTCTAAATTATGAAATACTGTTGGATTAGTTTTCGTCAGCATACATGAACAAGCCTGAAAAAGTTTTTACTTCCATATTGAAGAAGTATACAAGATTTTTGAGAAAAAAATCAAGTCTTTGTGAAGAGTATTTAACAAGGATTGATCAATTAGGCCGTCATATTTAACTAGAGTTTATGATATGTGTGACCTATAAAGCCCTGGAAGGTCATTTGGCACAATATCCCTAATTTCCTTTGCTAAGTTATCTAGCTCATGGAAGGGCTCGATGATCATAAATTTGGGAAATCAAATTCATCCTTGGGAAAACAATTTCAAATTAGCCTCTAAGCTACAGATAGTTCATAATAAAGAGCAAACCCTTCTTTGTATTGCTTAGTTATTGATTAACCTTTGGCATAGGTTTATGAACTTTCCCTTAGGCTTAGTTGGAAATACCATAGTTTTGTTTATTTGTTCTTTTCCTTTTGCCTTCCCAAACTTGAAAGATAAATGCTGAGGTCTAGCATTTGATAAGCATCAACCTCGTATCAAGAAGGTCTAATTCTAGGAGAAACAGGGGCAAGACAGAGGATTTCATTTGTGGGTTGTTGTCAGGAATAGACCTCTAACAGCTTTTATAGTTAGTAAGAGGGTTGTTGATACCTATTTTATGGTTTTATAGAAAACCAAGGAAGTAAAAACCAAATGATATATTAATTCTGCAAAATCCTGACTACATTTTTCCATAATAGCTAAAAGAGCGAGACAAGAGCCTTACACGTGCCAAAACACAAACAAACTTCCAATCTAAATATATTGTGGGCCCTCCTGATGTTTTTGTAATTACTCTTTGTTGGTTGACTTTGGCCTGCCATTGTTGGATCGGGGTCCCACCCATTAAATTCACCCCTGCAAATAGGTATATGGCCTATTTTGTACGTTGTCATAATATTTTCCATTTGACTTTCTCAATTTTGGGTTACTCCTTTGATAACGTTATCTTTCTTTCACCTTTCTTGCTACTTAATCCTTTGTTTCTGCTTGTCTAATTAAATTAGCAAATATTACTGTTTAATTAATATCTTCTACATTGCCATTAACACTGGTACATCTATAGGGCATACCCATGTGGCAGAGGCACTTAAAATTCCAATTCATATTTTTTTCACAATGCCATGGACGTAAGTTTCATCCTGTTTTCGTAATCTTTAGAATTTTGTTCTCATTTATTGTTGTTTTAGTTCAACTATTGGTTGTGTGTCTTTTAGTTTTCTTGGTGATTCAATTTTGCATTTATGCAAGTATTTTTCTCATTTCTTCCCAGGCCAACTACTGAATTTCCACATCCTCTGTCACGTGTAAAGCAACAGGCTGGTTATAGGGTGAATTCTTTGTTAATTGCTGTATCTTATAATCCATCCTTATTTTTTTCGTTCATGTTTATCTAAACATTGGTCATATTTATCTTCAGCTTTCATATCAAATAGTTGATTCTTTAATTTGGCTTGGAATACGGGACATGATTAATGATCTTAGGAAGAAAAAGTTGAAGCTACGACCAGTCACATACTTAAGTGGCTCACAAGGCTCTGAGACTGAGATTCCACATGCATATATATGGAGTCCACATCTTGTTCCTAAACCAAAAGGTGTTTGCTCTAGATCCCGCACTTCACATTTTGTTTTTATAGTCATTGTTATATTAAGTACCTTCATAGTTACTGTTTCTTCTCTGTGCATCTGTGCGTTTGTTGTTGTTATGATTTTCTTTCTGACTACTAAGAGAAATGCTGAGAGAAAAGTTAGAGAGAAAGGAACACTTTGTATTTATTATATTGAGTTTGTACAAGTAATGAGCTTTTGTTTACAGCAACCAATCAGTAGAGTATAAAAGCTCATTCTACTAAGTCATTTGTAGACAACAGGGAGCTCAGTTACGTTGAGTTTGAACCTGAGAAACTGAAATTGAGAAGGAGACAGTACTGGTGAACATCTGGAATATATTGTGCACTTAAATACTCTGCTGAGCATACCATACTACTCGATGTGGGACTTGGGTACCCTATAATACCCAAATTCCAATCACCACCCTTAAGAACCGACATCTCAACGATTTTCAGTCCACAACACTTCACTTAATTACCTCATTGGTCAGAACCTTTGGAATCCTTTCCAAGGTATCGTTAACCAACTTCGATGCCAATTGACAAGTACTCAAGCTTATGGAGAACCCACACTAGAAAAGCTAGTTATAAAAGGGGGAGAGCAAAACAATTAAATACTCTGTTGAGCATCTCATACTGCTCAGTATGGGACTTGGGCTCCCATAATACCCAAGTTTCGTAACACTAACCCTGAGAGCCTACATCTCGACGAGTTTCACTTTACAACATTTCACTTGGTGACACTTTATTCAACTCTCTTGTTGGTTAAAATCCTTCACTAGTCAAAACCCTTTAGCCCTTTTTGAGACATCAACAACTAACTTTGATGCCAAGTGATAAGTCTATAAGCACTTGGGGAACCAACCCTCAAAAGCTAGCCATCATGGGGGGAGGACCAAAAACTTAAATATTCCACCGAGCATCCCATGCTACTCAATGTGACAGTTGGGGACCCTATAAGTTCCTATCACAAAGCCATGATCCTAAAAGGAAAGAAGAGACACTTGAGAAAGGAGAGAAAGTACTAACTCAATAATGTGACTTTGCTTGCACTAGGAATACCTTTTTTGTGGGGCTATGAGGACAAATGACATATAGGGTACCTTAATGATTGAGGTACATGGCGAAAGTGAGAAATTCAACAACCTTCTCAGTTTGGACACCCTTAATGGTGGAGTTAAATTACATTTTAGCTATTGATTTATTATCTTATAAAAGGAATGCACCTCCAATTTATTTTTAAGCAGATGGATTGATGTAAAGCAAGAAATGGCCTCAGTAAATGACATGCAGTAAGAAAAGTTATTTGTAGAAGGAACAAGAGGCTCCATTTTAGTCACTACACATCAATTTCTAAGTGAATTATATGTTATCAAAGTGGAAATAGAGGGAAAGCTGTAACTTTAACCATGCAACTTCTATATGGTTAGTCATCCTATGGAACATTTAGAGGCAATGTGAAGAATTGCTTGGTTATCACAATATAATGTTACTTGTTAAACTTCACAAAACGGTAACTCTGAAGAAGTTGCATAAGCCAAACAAGGTCATAGCTCGTTATTTTGCTCTAACTTCAGCTTGATCAACTACACTTTGTTTATGGCTTTTCAGAGGGACATTTTCTCCACTCGATATACAATACCCTGTGGTTGAGTGTCAAATAGAGGCAATCTTGCTCAATTTGCATCACATTGTGTTTTGATTTTGTTACAAAAAGTTTTAAAAATACAAAACACTGTTTGATCGATTTTTTTGGTAATAAAATCCAACTACATCTAGAATAGTCATCGATAAAGGTATCAAAATATTTGGAACCTCAAGGAGTAATAGTATGAGAAGGATCCCAAATATCAAAATGAACTAAAGAAAAAGGAGACAAAACTAGTTTATTTAATCTATTAGAAAAGGCTAACAAATATGTTTTTCTAACTAACATGCTTAGAATTCAAATAAGACAAATGTTTTGAAGTTTCATACAATCTTTTGCAAATTTGTCAACCTGGGATGTCCTAATTATGCTTGAATCGTTAGAGATTGCAAATGCACACATACTGACAGTGATAAAGAGAGATGGTAAAGAGATGATAAAGGCAATGTGACTCACATCAGACACTTGTCTTCTCGTTTGATATTTGATCCTAGAAGGTAACATTATTTTTAGTGAATGTGAAGATAATGTTATAGGATTGGGTCAGTCTATTGACAAAAGTAAATTAAATGGCAATTATGGACTTAAAGAACAAAAGTTAAGAGTAAAAGATGAGAGGGGTTGGGTAGTGCCAATGCCACAAGTTTGTGTTTTTGAATTATTGGTAGGTCAATTGTTAGGTGTTGTTGCAAGAGCCATATGGGGGGAGTTGTGGAGCTGAGAGAGATGACATGCGTGAGAAAGTGCGTGGATGGGTGGTTTGTTTTAATGATTGTGTGATATGATAGATCAACTCGACATGATCCTAACCTTGTGCTTGTCGGAGGAAAGATATGTTGCCAAAAAACTAGTCAGAAAAGTGTCTGGTGAGGATGCCGGAACAGTGCACGACAACATGGTACAACACTGTGTAGAAAGGCTTTAGATACCATGCTACATTATACGAAAGAAACATTGAATTAAAATCATGTGTTCTTTTTATCTATCAAAACTATAATATACTAAATAAAGATATGGCACCTGCTATTAATGAAGATATGATACATGAATAATAACATGTTTCTAATAGTACATACAATGTAGATATTCCTAATTTTAAACATGTTTAAAATAAACACCTTTACTATCTTTTGTTATTTGATTATTGGTTTGAGAATCTAATTTGTTTCCTTTTCAGATTGGGGACCAAAAATTGATGTAGTAGGATTTTGCTTTCTTGATCTTGCGTCAAACTATGAACCACCCGAGTCCCTTGTAAAATGGCTTGGAGATGGTGACAAGCCTATTTACATTGGATTTGGTAGCTTGGTGAGTCCTTTTTTCTTTTCATTATATAATTATCTTTTGACATATTATTTCTGAATGCTAAACGTAATTGTTGGAACTATGCATCGACTCTTTAGCCTAGCGATTTTAAAATGTAGAATTAAATCTTTGTTGATATGAAGGTCATTGCTTAAAAACTAGTGTTTATAACTTCCATCTAGTAGTATGTTAAGGTTCTAGAAGATATATCGCACCAAAATATGATATTAAAATTATCTCCAAATGTTATTATGAATGGACATGAATATTTAATTAATTCAAGAATGCTTTAATGGGTATTTCACTTAGTACTTGTAGTATATATACATAGATTTCAAAAAAGCGTACAACAGAAGAAGATTTTGATGGTAGGTTTAGACTAGAACTCACTCCTACACAGACCTTTCACTAAAAATTGACAATAAATCAAATCTCTACATATATATATGCTTAGTCTGCAATAAAGAGGAGTTGAACTATGTAAGGAAATAAAGAATTATTTTATTGATAACAATGACACCATTTACATTCTCATCATCTCTATTTGTATTAATAAAATCTTTTGTAATTATCAAATCCTTTAAAAAAGGAACGAAAATTATGTCAGTAGATGCCTTATAGCCAACCGCTACATGTTCCATTGGTGTTCTTGGCAAAGAATCACACCATTGTAGGTGAAAAGAGATATTTTTTAACTTTTCGGTTCTGTTATTCTGAAAACCTCCCGGATTGGTCATTCTGAAAAAAAAGAGGGGGAGGGGGGGTTAGGTAGGTGTAGAGAGCAATGTTCTGGATTGAGAATTCCAGAAAGGTTTTTTGAAATGACCAATCTGAAAACATATTCCAGATTTGAGCAAATCTATAACACTTCCCCAAGCATCCATGACTTGATCCCACACATTTCTAGGATTAACTAACAAATATCCAGATTTGAGCAAATCTATAACACTTTCCCAAGCATCCATGACTTGATCCCACGCCTTTCTTGGACTAACTAACATTTTAAATTTGCTTTTGCATTTTTTTTTTCAATGTTTTCAATGTGAAAGTGATATAGAAGATTCAAAGTTTCTAGAAACACGATCTTTATTGCATTCATTAGAGCAATATTTCTATCACTGACTAAGACCCTAGGGAGGGAATTAACTGTATAAAACAACCCTTAAGGGCCCATACAAAGTTCTTTTCACGTTCAGAAGGCAATAAAACAAATGCAGGAGAGAAGGTCATCCTAGTGGAGGTTACACCAACAATCTCAGGTAAGGGCATCCTATACTTGTTAGTTTTGTGAATACTATCCATCATGAACACTTTGTTAAAGGAATTCAGTAGTTTCACGAAATCAGGGCGTGTCCAAAATATATTTGACACATTTGTACTGATTCAACCCATCCTAATGAATAACCCACACTAATGCCCATCCTAATGAATAACCCACACTAATGAATATACATGTCTCGTTTAAGTAACATCATTAATTGTGACATTTCAATTTTTTGACCTTGATCCATTGTACGATAGACATACCTTGCGTTATACACTTAATTTATGCTTGTTAGAGTTTTTTCATTATGCTCCTTCAATGTCAATATTTCTAGGCTTGCCATACCAACAAGCATTGACTTCTCATTATATGTTAATCTACTAGCATATAGATGATCAACTAATGCATTGACAAGTCATGATTATGAGAAACACAAACTGATTTCATAATCCATTCTTCATTATCTTTTAGGCTTTGTTTGAATAGGATGGGAATGGAAAAGGAAAGGAAGGAGGGAAAAAAAAGTGGAAAGGGAAGGAAAGGAGGGGAACGAGAATGGAACATTAGGTTTTTCGGATGTAGGGAAATGAGTGGAAATGAATAAAAAACTTGTAGATAATGTGATTGATTTAAGTGAAAAAAAATTAAAAGGAATGTTTGATTTAATGATTTACCAAAATGCCGTTGAATTACTTGTTTAATATACATTTTGAAATAGTTTAGTTAATCATATAAGTTTTGTATTTAAATGATATATATATATATATATATACACACACACACACACACATGTGTGTATATATACATATTTTATATATGTATAACGAATTGGAGAAAAAAGTAGATTTTGTTTTTTATTAAATCAGTTTTACAACTTAATTTTCAAAATTAGTTTAGTGAGAAAAATTGAATATATGTTTGTGTCAAATTATAAAAGTTGATGTGTAAGAAATAAAATGTCATTAATTACATAAACAACATTCAAATTTAATTTTTTCTTTGGTAAGATTAGTCATGATTAAGCATAGATGCATCCCCTGTGATTGTGTGACATGAAATTTTAAATAAACAAATTTCCTGTGTTTTGTAGAGAAATAAGGATGTATAGGATGAGACTCAATATTACATATCATGTTTGTGTGCGTAATCAGTTATGATGATATGGATGCTGATGTGTCTCAACATAACCGATTATGCATGCAAGTATAATTTGTTATGTTGGGTCATTACATGTCAACACTATCAATCATATTATATTATATGTTGAAGAAAATATTACATGACTCCCAAACATGTAAAGGTTTAAAGGTTTAAAGGTTTCATATATTGTAGAGATGACCAACAAAGTTGTATTACATGATGAACCCACACACAAAGCGTGCCTTTTGAATAATACACACTCAACACCACCTACTAGGCAAAACAATATGTTAAGACCTTCCAAAAGCCTAGTTGTTAGCATGTTTACACTATCAAATAGAGAAAGTTAAGCTAAATGTACAAGACAAAGCTTTAGAAAGATAGGACACTCACCAAATGGATAGCCTTAGGAAAACCAATGACAAGAGGTTGTTAAGGATAGGAGGCGAAGAAGGTTTCACAAGTTTTTTAATGACAGTGCAAGGTTGCAGGTTTCGGTTTGAAATAATTTTGGTAGTGTGTTGTAAGTGCATGGCTGGAAGACATTTAACCAAGTTTACATTCGTAAAACACCAAGTCTCATGATTTTGGACAAGTGCCCTAAACCGTAAACAATTTCCTCACTTTTCCTCGCCTCACCTAGAGGGACCTCTCTCCCTTCCCTTTCTTTGCCTCCCTTTCCACTCAAATTAGTGGATAAAATGTGAATAGTACTTAAAGTGTCTCTGCTATTTTTACGTCTCTACAGTAAATCACTGGATCCAAACACAACATTACAGGTTTCCATCATAACCTAAAAGGGTACTCACATTTCCTATTTCCATTAGCAATTACTTCTTAGACCTTCATGTACCATCTCTTTCGCGACATAACAATACGTATGTCTTTCCTGTTGTCCATTTGTTGTATTTGACATTAGTATCACAATAACAAATCCAAGATTTAAAGCAACCCTTCTTGTGCATTCCAATAGATGAGCCCAAGTAACAAATACTTATAACAACAACAACATAGTACAACATTACTATATGTTAAATAAATCCCATGGTTGGTTTCTCATGTGAATTGACCATGGGCAACACCTTAATTAGGGAAAGAGCACCTCTCATGCTTATTTTTCCAAAATCTCTTATCTAATATAAAATTTTCCTAATACCCTCGAGCACTAGTGTTTACAAATTGACTAGATTGTCAGTCCCTGGATGGGAACATCCTGTTCCTTTATTTACATTTTACTATCCCGAAGTCAAATAAGAAGTGTCAAGACGAGTATTTGCTGATCTTATCAAATCTATCCCTTTAGTATATTTGTGCAACAAACAAAGAAATAAGACCAGCTTTTGAATAGATGTAGATTGTGATTTTCTTACTATTGACTATTGTGTCAAGATGAACAGGCTACCCAAGGTGTCCAATATAACTTTTATTATGGATGACATTGTTTTCCCCAATCTCCTCAACAGCCATCATCTTGATTCTTTTTAATTGTCTTGCATATGTGAAAAAGCGTCAATAGATATCAAAAGGACAATCCTCTTTGGACTATTTATTGGAAAATTAAGTATAGTTCTTCTCTTCCTATTAGTCCATCTATCAAGTAGTATTGTTCCCTCATTTTTCTTCCAAAATAGTTCATGTTCTTATGAGATTAGATTGTCTTTTCAACTTGTTACACCACAAAAACGACACCTAACATTAAATTTTTAACATCTTTAGGATCTGCTATACATGCTCCAACATCCTTTGAATCCTTGCTTGATGTTGCTTTAATCAATAAATCCCACCAATTAATACTTTCTCATTTACATTTCACATTTCTTGTTGCCCTATCAATAGAAACACAATGCAAGATCAGTCCTTGCTCAATTCCACTTCGTTTTCTAAAAGCATCCCCTGAATCACTTGATGCCATGTTTTTTACTTCAAAATCTAAGTAAAATTGAGCAGCGAGAAAAACAGAAAGAAACAAGAAGGATTATAGAAGAAGCAAGCACCAGGGACCTCAAAAGCAATGACTGTGAAGGCCACTCTTGACTCGTGAAGCTCTGTATGCCTCGTGGGTTCTGATTTGCAATGAAACCCTAGCAGAAAAAAGTTAATGAATATTGAGCCTTATCTTGGGTCGGGTTGGGTTCTTTTATAATCAATAATGGGTTTAGAAGACAAGTAGGATCAGCATGACCCACAATTTGATTAAGAAAGTAGCATCACATACTTGCTCCGATCCATGCTGCTTGTGATCCACCCTCCACAACAGTTTGGTTCCTCCTCTACTCAGAATCGTGAGTTTGAGATTTTACTATCAATTTTAACAGCAGTGCATTTAAATGATCGATTGTTAACGCATTACCACAATCATGTTGCATACATTCATCATGCATTGCATTGAAAGAGAGAACATAGTCCATTTCAACATCATCTATACTTGGAAACATGTCAACTTCATCTAATATAACCATGTCAAAGTCTTCATCCATACTAAATCTGACAATTAAATTTAAAGTGTGAAGAAATATGAACAAAACAAAATATTTTTGTTCCAGAACTCATTCTGGAAGTCAAAAGTTGCATTCTGGTATACATTATCTGCTTTCCAGAATCTCCAATCCAGAATATTTGGAAATTAAAATTCATGTTTCGGAAACTCCAATCTTGAAGGAGTATTTATTTTTTTCAATAGGAAACCTCTATTTTGGAATTGATGATCCGGAAACATGGGGAGCAGTCATTAAAAAACGAAAATTCCATTTATCCTACTCATTTTCATACGTTTTGCACCTATCGGAACCTAGCCAATCTCAAACCACATCCAACACCGGCCACCATGAATAAAACATAAGGAAGGAGGATCCAACATTCAAATAAAACAAGGGTAGAACGGATATTTTAAAAGTTATGCGGGTGCAGGAAGCAAAGCCATGAGGTAGTCACGTCCAAGTAGGGCACCAAACAACTTATTAAAAAATGATTATTTGTCATGTCTTACCTTGACCATCAGAATTGGCCTTAACTATTCAATAAAAGTCTTTCCTTTTTTGTTTTCTAATCTAACTTCTTTCAGCGTCGTGTTTTTTTGCGTTGGTTTCTCGTTTAATAGTTTTACTCTATCTTAACCTCGTTTCTATGTTTTCTTTTGTTATAATTTTATACCTTGAAGATTGTAACATTAAATTTAAAAAGTTTTATTGAGGAATTCTTAATGATTGTATCCTTATGTAATTAATTGTTGTTACAAATAAAGCGGACTGTGGTGGATTAACACACAACTCAAAACTCTGTTGCATCTTTATTATTTTATTGTGCAGGATATCTTATCCCCATTTTTATCCTTCACCTTATTAAATTTATTTTTCTAAAAATATGAATAGTTTTTTTAATCTTATTTCTAATATCTCATTTCCTATAACAGCCTGTTCAAGAACCAAAAAAGATGACAGAAATAATTGTAGATGCATTGGAGACCACTGGACAGAGAGGCATAATCAATAAAGGATGGGGAGGTCTTGGGAATTGTAAGAATATTTCTAGTTTTTGTTTTCTTATTAGTTTAATAGTTTTATGTTTTTTTCAACAACTTATTTTTCTTCCCAGTGGCAGAACCAAAGGACTCTATATACTTATTGGATAATTGCCCTCATGATTGGCTTTTCTTGCATTGCAAGGCAGTGGTAAGGCTATCTACTTATTCTTAGAGCGTGTTTGGTACCAGGGAAATTTTTTATACCCGAAAATTATTATTCCTGGGAATCATGAACCCTGTGAATTATGATTCTTAGGTATGACTAAATTTTGTTTGGTTGGTTAAAAATATTTTTGGAAATATTTATATAGTTTTTTTGAAGATCAAAGAGTAATATGCTATTTTTCTAAAATCCTTAATTTGTTGTGCATTAAACTATTGAAATAGAGTTATACTATTTGTTGTGTTAAACTTTTATTTTAACTTAGGAATGTTAGAATCTCAACCCACATGAGAATGCGTTTTGCAGGAAAACTGGCTAAACCATTCTTACGAATCTTATTTTTGAAAGGTAAATTAAACATGAGAAACATACTTTTCCAACTTTAAACCTTTTGAGCATTACAATAGTGGAGGAAAATCTTATTGGAGCAAGGAAAGCAATTCAATGAGTTGAAAATGGACAATCTCATTGAGTGACTCAAGATGAAAATTTTAATAAATGTTACATCTTCCATAGTTTGGGTGATCCAAGAACAGACTTGATAAACAACACTACTTTTCTGAATTCTTAGCAGCATATATGTTTCTCAAAGCAAGATTTAGTGTATGAAGAAATACGGAATCCAATAAATAGATAAAAATTCAGTTTCAATCATTAAAACTTCTGCTTTACTAACAATTGCATTATTTGTCACTATTTGCACATCATTTGATGACCCAACCTCCGTAATTACGTTCGTAATATGCTTGGCTATGAAATCTTTGTTTGTTTAGTTGTTGATGGGTTTGGTTTGGTCTCCCATCTTGTTTTTGTTTTTTTCTTTTTGATAATATATTAGGAATGTTGCAGATGATTGATACTGACAGAGGTGCTAACCTAGCTATGATTGCAGTTAGTACAGTGATACACTAGCATTCTTGCTTTTGATAAAAGATAGGATCTGCTGAGTGATTCTTAACTTGAGTAATTCACTGAATTCCAAAATTTTGGAGAATGTTACTGATTTTAAGGCTGCATGTATGTAGTGTCAGATTACATCAGTATATTTATCAATGAAATCTTGTGTGGATTATCTATTTGCAAATTTATTCTTGTAGTTTTACCCATTTTTTGCAGGTTCATCACGGGGGTGCTGGAACAACTGCTGCAGGGCTCAAAGCTGCTGTAAGAAATTCGTTGCTTTATAAATGCTTTGTAATATTATCATGTCTTCTGATAATGTTTTTAATATGGGTAATTTTGTGGTAGTGCCCAACAACGATTGTTCCTTTTTTTGGTGATCAACCATTTTGGGGTGATAGAGTACATGCCAGAGGAGTTGGTCCTCCACCTATCCCAGTTGATGAGTTTTCGCTTCCCAAGTTGGTTGGTGCAATAGAATTTATGCTAGACCCTGAGGTAAATATAAGTTTCATGAAATAACAAAACTATATGCAAAAATATTTACACTTGTAACTTTTCTACAGAAGTTATAAAGGTAGATATTCAAGTAAACTCATCAAGCAATATGAAAATATAGTTTACGTATTGTAATATATGAAATGTTCTCCTAATGTCTACCTTGAGAAATACTCAAAATTGATATCTTACTGGAGTAACTTTTGGACCTCTAAAACGAGTTTAAAATGGTAATTGTAATGTTGAACTGTTTGCTTTTTATTGAATAATGTACAACTTTAGAGATTTTTGGAGATTAGTGTAGATTATCTTCTATTATGCTTATGTATATATTATGGGAAGGATTTCTATATTTAGTAAAGCTTATTGTATTATAGAATATCTAATTGATATGGGATAATCTTTTCCTCTTTTTCTTGTTACTTGTTAGACACATAGGAAATGAGAAAAGATGAAAAGTTTATGCTAGGAGAATATTAAATAAAAAGGGTGCAGGGCAGATTTATTGGTTAGGATGGGTTGGTCTATTTAAAGACCAACTCAGTTAGGAAAATGGGACTTTGGAAGATTGTGAGTGTTGACAGAGTTTACTCTGTGTGAAAGGAAGCATTTTCCTTTGTAACCTATTAGGGTGTATCATTGGTTAGAGAATTAATAACAAGATTCTCTATTTTCTGTAATTGTTATAATTTCTGTGTGAATGGATTTCTATCTTCTAGCATAAGAACCTAACAAATTGGTCCGACCTACCGGATCTAAGTGTGGGTGGAAACTGCCAGATCCAAGTGGGGTGAAGGAGAGGGTTGTTGCTATGGAGAAGTGGACCAGCGAGCATGGATGAAGAGTGGAGAGCTGAAGTTGCTACAATAAAAGAAACAATGAAAGAAATCAAAGAATTGTTGAAAGATCTTAAGAAAAGTAACAAGAGGTTTGGAGGAGGGAAAGATTTTGTTGTTGATACGAGGATGGAAAGAGCATATAGGAGAAAAAGTTTCGTGGTCATCAAAGAGACTAAAGAAAAGTTGCAAAACTTTCAAACAAGTGGTAAGGGTCCCGAAGGAGAGAGAATTTAGAAATTGAGTAATGAGAAAAGGGAAGAAAGATTTGTTCAGGATAATCATTTAGAGGAGGAGGAAGGGTTGAAACAGTGGAGAGTGGAATTACTTGCTATTGAAGGCCTTGATCCGTAAGGTTGGATTTCAAGACCTGAAAAATTTCTTGCAACACATAATGTATCTGTCAAGGAAAATTTGAAGGGAAGGATAAGGATTTGATGTTTGAGAGGTTGGACAGATGGATAGAAATTCGAAGTACGGAAGATTACGCTCAAGAACTGGTTGTCTAGCCATCGACGCCGCCGCTCCGCCGTCACCGTCGCCGACGATGATGGATTGGTAGTGTCACTGATCGACTCACCTCGGCCTCGCCACCAACATGTCGCAAAGGTCGTGACGATCGAAGCTCCGACGTGGTCTCTACGTACAAGAATTTCTTCTCCATACGCCGTCGTTATTGCTCTTTTGTTGCCGATTACACCGGCGTCATCACCGATCGAGTCGCCTTTGCCAGGCGACCACCTGCCACAGAGTTCGTGGCTATCGGAGCTACGGTGGGCCTCCACGTGCTTCTCTCCGTTGCGTCAACGTTGCCACTCTCCGTCGCGCGTGATGGCGCATCGGGTACTGTTTACGGTGGCGATTACCACCGTGGGAGCCGCGGGGGTATACTCGTTTAGGATCAACCTTCATTGTTTTGATCGGAGCCCAATTGATTTGTTAGGGTTTTTCTTTCTCCTCCATTGTCACGGACCTTTTGTGGTTTTGGGAAGAGTGGACTCCGTGGCTATGAGGTTACAGGATTTACAGGCTCAGGAGTAGAGTAATTTACTAGTTAAGGCCACATATGTTGGACCAAACACTACACTTTTTCTAATAGTTCAACTCGTAGAAGTGACTTAACTTGCCAAAGCACCAATTCAAAAACTAGTTGACCTTAGAGTGACACTAATAACTGTGCTTGGATGGTTCATCCCTGGGAAACTGGTATTGTCCCTAAATATTGGATACCAACAACAATGGATGCATGTGAACTTGCTTTGCAGTTTCCTGTTTCTGTTTTAGGTGTTGCTTGCCCATGTGCTTTGGGACTTGCCACACCAAATAGCAGTCGTGGTTGCTTCAGGCATGGGTGTTGCTCAAAGGGTGCTCATCAAGGGTGGAAATGCACTGGAAAAAGCACACAAGATATTCGAGTGGTGGGAAAGGTGGGGAAAAGAATGGATACTCTATTAGTTCCTTTGGAGTTGCTTTGCTGTATTTCAGGTTTAGAATTTTCTGATAAGAAAGCTTTCATACGTTAGCAAAAGCAGCAGTTAAAAGTTTTGGAGGAGGGGGCTTGGTAATCACCTTGCTGTTGGATTTGGTGAATTTGGACGCAAGACACGAGTTGAGGATTCTCTTGGCCAAGATTAAGAAGCAGAGTTTCTCCTCTATTTAAGTGGTGAACTTCGAAGGATATAATGCTTGAGATCCCAAAGGGAGATTGCCATTCCACTTGCTGAGCGGCCAACTTGGGGTGACTTAATTAGTGAAATATGCCATTGGTCAGATGGTTACCACTTAAATGTCCGACTATATAAGAAGTTACTTTTAAGTGTGTTTGACATCCTAGATGAAGGAAAATGGACAAAGGAAGTCTGGGATGTGGTTGAATTTGAGGTACACATGGGAGTTGGTTTTCCAGTCTTCAACCTTGAGGACAAGGTTGTTCCAGGAGAGGGGAGTATTGTTAGACATATAGGAAATGAGAAAAGATGAAAAGTTTATGCTAGGAGAAAATTAAATAGAAAGGGTGCAGAGCAGATTTGTTGGTTAGGACGGGTTGGTCTATTTAAAGACCAAAAAGGGAACTTTGGAAGATTGTAAGTGTTGACAGAGTTTACTTTGTGTAAAATGAAGCGTTTTCCTTTGTAACCCATTAGGGTGTATCATTGGTTAGAGAATTAACAACAAGACTCTCTATTTTCTGTAATTGTGATGATTTCTGTGTGAATGAATTTCTATCTTCTAGCATAGGAACCTAACACTTGTACCTCCATACATGTCTTTTGCATGTGTTTCTCCTTTCTTCTATGTTGTGGGCCAGGGGGGCCCTTCATGAGTATTTCCTATTCCTTGTCCTACTACTATGTTCTTAAGTTGTCTTCTAGGAGTCACCCAGTCCTTGTCTACTTTTACTTATTATTAGAAAGTGAACTTTAAATTTAATTCAATCTCACAAAACCGACATGTAATATAAGGTTTGCATCACTTGTATACTATAATTTAGTCATATCTCTAGTCAACGTGAGACTCCAACACTTCATAACTCCATTTGCATTATGTGCCAGAAATGATGTGCACCTTACTGAAAGTTTAGGTAACTAGTGTTTTGCTCTAGCCTCTTGTACTAATTTTCATCCCACCTGAGTCTACATATGATTTTTCCATTGTTGTTTATCAGTTTATGTATTTTATTTTTGATCCCTCGTTCAATCTATAAGTTCTTGAGTTATCATCATTTGCCTCCCCCATCCAATGTTTTGTCATTATTCCTACATCTCCATTAGAGGCACTTTCTAACCATGTTGGTGACTATTGAAATCTAGGGAGGATAGAAACATTGAGTTGAAACTATACGTTTCTAAGGCACACATGTGCTTTATTTATATTGAAGAGAAAAAATGAATACAAGAAATAAAGGAGATTGGATATGCTATAATAACAAAAATATGAAATGGGAATAGATAAAAAAAGTTCCTATTAATATATATAATCTATATTTTTCTGATTATATAGGAGTAGCTTCTTATTTCTCAATTATAATACTCTCCCTCAAGTTGGAGCGTATAGGTTGTATATGCTTGGCTTTTTGCAAATATAAGTAATCATTGGTCCTTTAAGAAACTTAGTGAGTATATCAACCAATTGTTTTCTAGAGTTGACAAATCTAGTGGTGATGTCTCCAAACACCAGTTTTTCTTTTATGAAATGAAATTCCATCTCACTATATTGAGTCCTCTCATGAAAGACAAAATTAGAGGCCATATGTAATGTTGTGTGGGTGTCTCACAAAGTGCATTTGAGAGTTATTAGAATGAATAGTTGTATGATATGAAACATAATCAAAGAAATTGACGTCAACATATACAAATACCATGAAGATTGGGAGAGAAACGATGATACCCTTTTTATAGCGATAATATCTCACGAACATATTTGAATGACCAAAGAGAAAGTTTATCTCAACTAGGTGTGAGGTTATGTGTAAAACATGTGGTACCAAAAATGTGTAGGAAGATTGTATAGAAGGGAATGAGGAAAAGGACACAATCGAGTAGCTAATCATTAAGGACCAATGATGACATTTGGTTAAGGATAACATCGCCCCAAATATTGGTGAGAAAGATGGTTGTGGAAAAGTTTTAATACTATGTCTATATTTGTGTTTGACTACTTTATTTTGTTGAGGAGTATGAGATCACACTTTGATGAAGGAGACCATTGGATGTCATGAACTATTGCAACTCATTAAACAAATATTCACAAGCATTTTCATATGAAAAACACATGGGTATACTAGTTTTGTTTTCATTAAAAGTTGTTCAAAATATATAAAAGCACTTATGATTGATTCTTCATCAACCAAATCCTATTATATCCAGAGTAATCATTAATGAAGGTAACAAAATATTTAAAACCAAAAGCATAATAGTACGAGAAAGACCCTAGGTAGGAGAGTGAGCTAAAGAAAAAGATTGTTTATTAAGACTAATAGGAAAAGACTCATGAACATGTTTTTCTAATTGGCATGACTCAATTTAATGTAGACAAATGTTTTAACTCAACACATCTTCAATAATTTTTTTTAACCTAGGATATCCTAATTGTGCATGAGTTATCATTGGAGAGACAGTTGATGCACATATTGTTAGTGATGGATATAGATAGTAAAAGATATGTAACTCACATTTGATGACACCATTCGTTCGACTTGATATCCGATCTTGTAAGGTACATTATTTTTGGTGAAGGTAAGGATAATATCATGGGATTAGGTCAATCAGGTACAAAAAATAAATTAAAAAGGCAATTTGAGACATAAAAAACAAATTCAATAGTAAGGGATGGGAGGGTAGTACCAATGCTAGAAGCTTGTTTGTGAACCAAAATAGTTATGAAAGGCAAATTAAGTAAAGGTGTAAAAAGAGAAAATAATTACCAGAGATGTGATTAGTTGCATAAGAGTTAATAATTCAGGGACCCAAAGGAGGAGATTGAGAGACAACCAAAGGAATCACTACTAGTGTGTGCCACTGAAGCAGTGTTACTAGTGTTGTAGATGGATCAACTAGTAATGTAGGAGGAAGAAGTGTTACGAGATCTTCGCACTTACTATATGAAGGGGTACAAGCTGTAGAGGTTGGAATCTAGTGAGGCTAGGTAATTCATTAGCAAGGACGTCACATTCGACAAAGACTTGAATGCTTATAATGTATAGAGATCTAGAGAAAGGCAAAGAGAGTTCACGTTGAAGTGGAGGCTTTTGGTGATGGATCAAATCGTCAAGGTGTTAACTGATATAAACAAACCTTCTAGCTCTTATTTAAGAAGGTTAGGATGTGTAGAAGTTGACTTGGACTATCTATTATGACCTTATCTATTATGCTTTGACAATAGTTGAAGGGATATAAGGTTAAGAGCTTCAAGGAGGCTAAAAAAGGCATACAAGGTCGACAGTGATAGGTTGCCATGAGAGGGGAGATTGAATTTCTGAAGAAGAACCAAACATGGGCACTTATTGATCTACCTAGGAATCAGAAGGTACCTGGATTCCAATGGATGTTTAAAAAGAAGGAAGGAATACCAAGGGTTGAGAAATAAAGGTTCAAAGCAAGATTGGTGGTAAAAGGTTTGACACAAGTGGAAGGGGTAGAATGTAATGAAATCTTTTCACTGCGGAATACTTACGAGTTGGAGGGGAGTGTACAATGTGTGGAGGACTTAATCTTGAGGGAGAGATCGTGAGAAGTTCAAGTGTAGAGTCATGAATCCGGCATTCGTTTATACATTGGTTGGCTCATGGCTTGAGACTCATTGAATCTAAATATCTACCTGTTATTTCCACTCGAGAAACTCAACAATTGTTGTTGTGGAGTTCGAGTATGAAGTTGAGAGTCTCACACTACGTAGAGATAAGTGGGACGAATAATATACTAGGAAAAAGATCCATAAACTTAATGATTTTAAAATTTTAGATTAAAAATGATAATAAGTCTCTTATATGGTATTTCTAGTTATGTACCGACCCTCCACGACAAGACTATAGAAAGATTCGTATGAATTGGTGTAATGAGCATCTTAATGATTCTCTATTTATAATGAGGAATAATAATACAACATTAAGAAATGTAAAATCCCTAAATTTAGATAGATTCAGTCCTCTCTTCCTTTCTTCCTGAGGGATAAGTCATAAGTACCGTCCATCCACACCATTGGCATACCCTGCATTGGCAACTGATGTGCCGGAAGCCTCCGGAAGTGTCCGTGGACGTGCTCTCTCTCGTCATGGGACTCACGGGCGGCTTACTGCGCTTGAATGCCTCAAAGAAAACTTGGGACCGCTTGTGTCTGTCAAACTCCGCTTTATGCTTAACTTATTTGTTTTATATTTCTCGGAAGGGGTAATCGGGAGGTACATACATGTCTTGACTCTCCGGGTTTTTATGCTGCAAAGAGGAAAACTTTAATTTTTTAGGTGTTCTGCCGAGCAATGCAAACTTAGTGGAATTTATTTTTCTTAGGTGCGTTATAGCTAAAGATAACCATTATGTTTGCTTAATATAATTCCAGGTAAAGAAACGTGCAATTGAACTTGCTAAGGCCATGGAAAATGAGGATGGAGTGACTGGAGCTGTGAAAGCATTTTTTAAGCAGCTTCCTCAAAAGAAATCAGAAGCTGATGCAGATCCGCAACCATCTAGTTTTTTTTCTTTAAGAAAATGTTTTGGTTGTTCCTGATTGGAATCCAGTTGATCAAGGCCCACCTTTTCTTTTACGTGAATCGCAAATGTTTACTGCATTTATGCCTGTCAGGCGATTGTATAATTCTGTGCATGCTTCTATTCTCTCTGTTTATGTTGAGTTTCAATATGTAAGTAAATTTTGTGGCTTTTAATTGATATTATGTGCTCGGAATGTATTTTTGTTCTGTATCAGTGTTTTGCACTTGACATTAGATGTTTGTGATTATGACCGTAACCATATGTTTGGTATAAATCCTAAACCTAGCATTTTAAGTTGCGAAATATTTGCAAAACATAAATTCTCTTATAAGAAACTGTGGTTCTGAACGAGTATTTTTTATTAACGAACCTAATTGCAACACAAATTATACTTCTAGCAACCTAACAAGTTAACTAACTAATAATCTTACAAATTCAACGAACGTTGAAAGGTCTAGGTTGGTGCCAACCACAGCCCAATTAAACCAACTAGAATTTCTTACTGGTAGGGTTCGATAAAATTGCTCAAGATTTATGAGATATAATTTTAAGAAGGTTCAGATAATAAGTTACATATAATGATAATAGTAGAACTCGAGACCTATGAATCACCGAAGTCTCTCCTGGGATTTATTCAGGAAAATCGTTTCTGAAATAAAATGAATCGAGATGTTTTGACGAATAAAAAAAATAGGATGAAGCAGTTAATGGGAAGATGCAGTGCTATAAACACAATAACATTATTCAAGAGTTAATGACAACCGTTTAAAACAATTATTAATTTCTAATGGCGTGGTTGATGAAAGTTTTATTTTTTCAAAATGTCAACTATCAATATTACATTATAGATTTAATTCAATAGGTATTTTGTAAAGTAAGAATATATTTGTAAAACATTTACATAAATCTTCAGACGCAATAATTACAAACGGAATAAATTGTTGTGATGTATCTTCTACATTTCTTTTTTGTTATTCTTTTTATTTAAGGTTTTTTTTTTTTTCAACTTCAAATTTTTGTTCATCAGTACTTCGTTTATGCTACTTATATATGAATAAGTATCTTGTTTATTATGTAAAGCGAAGTAATATTCGTATTATAAAATGTTTCTTGGAAAATCAAGTTATTTTATTAATATCATGTAATGGTTTGTTAGACAGAATTCTCATAATTCTTGAAACCACAATACCATAAAACAAATGTAACATGTAAAGAATAAAATTTTATTAAACAGAAACACCATAATCTATAATAAAATTACAATATAATCAATCCAAAAAAATTTAGTCTTTCGTAACGAAAGAACAAGAATTACAAAAGATAAATAAATAAATAAATAAAACTCGATTATGGAATATGTATTCTCCAAGTTCTATTTATAATCTCTTTTTTTTTCAAGAAATTAACTCAAATTTAATTATCAGATATTGTCTCTGTAATTATCAAATGTTTTCTTATGTATCAAAGATTAATTTTGTAGATATATTTTTTGTAGTAAACTTGTAGATTTTTTATTTCCCAAATTTGTTTCAGATATTTTATTTCCAATTCTAGATAGTAGCTCATAATAAGTGAATCTACTGTAAAAGATATTACAAAATATTTGGAGGAGGTTTGCTCTGAATCAATAAGAATTGTAGAACATCATCTTTGTAGAAATTTAAATAATATTTTGTAATGATTAGATTTCGAGCTCATAGAATATCGATAAATAATTATAAACAAGAAAAGTAAGAAAATATGCTTAAAATTCAAGTTTAACCAATAATCTCAGTTAAGGTTCAAATAATTTTGATTGAATAAATCTTATTTAAAACAATGGATTTATTTTCAATTACGATATAAGAAAATAAAGGTTAAATAATAAAAATATACTCATCAAATAATGTAAGATTATCTATTAATCATCAATTCCTTAATCAATTATATAAATAAATTTTACTTTTGTCACAAGGATTTTAAGTCAAAAAATGAATCTTGCTCATAGAAACAAGCTTTCATCTTATATTTTGATTCAGTACCAGATTATAAAAGATATTTTCTAATACTCATAAGAATTAATGATTAAGTCACAAATCAACAGGATACTCCCTAAACATAAAAATAAGATACTAATATATTGAAAGAAATGATTAGACATAAATAAGAACAATATTGATTGTGTGAGAATTCAAGTAGTTACATCTAATCCCGACAACCACAAAAATGAATAATGAAAGGCGGATATACAAAGAGGAGAAAAGGAAAATCCTTCAAACCCAGAGTCGCTAGAATTTCTAACCCTAATCAGATAATCCTTTAAATAAATTTTATTTTGTGACATTTGCGCCCGACCTAACTAAAGTGGCATCGGACACAATCAGATTCTGTTACTGTCCAAGTTTTGAAGCCCAACTTGTGTCAGGCTCGTGTTTCTTATGCCGAGTGAAACTCTTTCTTTTCTCAATCCAATGGTTTTATGTTCAAAATAATACGGATTTAGAATAAATTCAATTCTCATATTCCAATAATCAATTATTAACAAAAACTACCTAAAATTGAGAATTAAGCATGTACTAAGTTTGAAAAAATTAATTTTGTTATAAAAGTTAATCCAAAAATATCATATAAATTAATTCTATCATTTTCACAAGGAATTGTTATAGATCAATGTCAAGCCATTCAACATGTGTTTGCTAAAGCTCGAAATATGTGGTATCTATGGCACATTATGAAAAAAGTACCCGAAAATTTAAATGGTCGTAAAGAATACAAAAACGCAAAGGCATAGTCTAACGTAGTTTATGAATGTCGTACCCGAGCTAAGTTTGAAGCAAAATGGAGTGATCTAATTGAAAAATTTGACCTTCATCATAATGAGGGGTTGAATTCTCTATATAGTGACCGTGCAAAATGGATACCCTGTTTTTTGAATGGTAATTCCTAGGCTGACATATTAACCTCCTAACGAAGTCAGTGAGTGAATGCTTTTTCTGATGGTCACATACATTCAAAAAGTGGTCTGCAAAAATTTTGATCACTAGTATGAGAATCCCTTTCAGACAAAGTTGAAAAGGAATATGAAGTTGACTTCTGATCACCAAACACAGATATTTCATGTGGTTCCAAGTCCCTAGCACAAGTCCAAATTGAATACACTCATACTAAATTCATAGAAGGGCAATGCAAATTTCAAGAAAATATGAATTCTTTTGTAGTTGGGATGTTTAGTTGTGGGTATCATTGCTATTACGATGTTATGGAAGAAAATATCCATGGTGGACAACCTAAAGAAACAATTTTTCATGTAAGTTACAAGTGCGATGTACAAGAATTCAGTTGTACTTATTTTTAATTTGATTTCAGGGAAATTGTTTATTGATATTTATTGTTGGTTATTGAACAAGAAATATTACAACACATTCCCTCTAAACTCCTTCTACACTGGAGCAAAAAATTTAAATGGAAGATTCTTCCAAACGTAATTAGATACGAATATCTTTACATAATTATATATGGATATGTTTGAACGTAATTACATGCATTGATATGTAATTACACATAGATAAATTCATAGGTAATTATGTGAAAATAAATTTGTAGATAATTACATGTGGATGTTACCTACATATATGACCCTATGAATTTAGCTATAAATTTTGAGAATTCTTATGTGACAACTACCTATGAACAATTTATCAACAAATTTTTTATCATAGGTAACCTAATTTTACTTATAAATTTCTGCATTAGGTAATAACAAAATTGTTTGTAGTGATTAAATTGTAAAAATAGAATACGGATATCAATTTACAAATCTGGATGCATACAAAAGTGAAATGTTACATCTAAACATAAAAAAACTAAATTTTAACAATTAATCAATTTAAGCAAGTAACTTAATCAAATAACATAATTGAAATAAATTACCAATCAAATTAAATTATCATTAAATCTAATATACACTCAGTTGTTAAATTAAGATATCAATCAAAACCTAATTTGAATTCCAAATCACAGAAAAGTAAAATCATAATTATAAAATATTCTAAAATTAGAGAAAAAAAAGAACAAAGTTAGAGAAGTTAATCGGTAACAAAACTCGATTTCAAATTTACTTAATCTCGAATTAGTGGATTGAATGAGAGAATAAACCTATCATTCAAGCATTACTTAAAACATAAATTGGAAAAATGAGAGAAGAAAGAATGAAAAAGACAAACATGAGAGAAAAGTGAATGTGAAAAAATAACTCAATTTCGAAATCATAGAAAACTGAAAATGAAAAGTCTTTAACGAGAACTTTATATGAAAATATTTATAAGATTTGATTAATGTAAATGAATAAACCTTAAGTACGAACTTAATTATATCTACAAACTCAATTACAAATGTTCAAATAAAATGTAACCTCCCATACAAAATCCGTCGTATTTCTCTCAACTCCAAAAAAATTAGTAGAACTAATAAAAAAAAACTTTAAATCTAAAAACCATATAGTCAAATTGAAGCCTCTTTGACCAACACTAAAATTACTAACTGGTAAAATCCATCACTAACTGGAAATTGCCATGGCCAAAAATCCACTTATAGTTTGCTCATTGGTAAATAAGGTAAATCCTGATAGATAAATCAGTAGATAAATAAGATAAATATTATTTTTATTATTTAAATTATTATTATTTTATTAACAAATTTAATATTTTTTATAATGTTATTAATGGTTTTATTAAAGTTATTAACAATCTGATGTAGAAGAGACTCCAACCCAAATCTTATCAGGAACTTGACAGCTCCTATAACCATAAATTAGAGAAATTTTTTTATCATATTATGATTATTATTATTCTTATTATGAAAATGTCAATATTAACAATAATAATAATAATAATAATAATAATAATAATAATAATAATTATTATTATTGTACAGAAAGGTGAATAAAAACTCACAAAATTCCTTGTTAAGGGAAATTTCCTTCCAAGAATAAAAAAAAATTCCAAGCAAGGTCCAACCTCTTACACACGTCCAGGTGTGTTAGAGGCTTGTGTCCTTTGGCAAGCACAATTCTATCATACAAGTGATTCTTACACTTTTCAAGTCCTGTCAAATATGCTTATTGTAGAATATGTACAGAGACAATATCTCCTTTGAGAAAAGAAGGGGCAACTACGATAAAGGGATGTTACAAGCGTTATTCAAAGCCTAACTAAACGTCTTCTTCTGCACAACAGCTAGAAAAAAGTTAATTTATAAGTTATTTTTGGGGTAATTTTTAAAACAAGATCAATTTTTTCCCAAGCTTAAGATTTGCTTATTTCCCTATTTTATTAGATTTTTGTTATATAATTGATTATTGGAGTCTGAAAATTGAATTTATTCTAAATTTCTATTATCTTGAAAATGATAAAAAAAGATATTGGATTAAGAGAAGAAGGATTGAAGCCCTAAAGATGAGAGATAACAGATAAAATTTGAGGCTTGCATTCGATGCCAGAACCTGAGCTTGACACCAATCAAAACCGAAAGCAAACATTTGGAAATGAACTCGATGCCACACATGCTGCGCCTGTCGCCAGTTGGGCCAAAAGTATCAAAATTGTAACAAAATCCAGTTGTGGTCAACGCCACTTCAGTTGGGTCGAGCGCAAATATCACAAATCAGAATCTGTTTAAAGGATTCTCTACATTAGAGTTCAAGGCCTTCTGAGCACTGATCCACTTTCGAGACTGCACTCCATCTGAAGGCTGCACTCTATCTGGAGGCTGAGAGTCTGAAAATGTAGCCTTGGATGACGACTAGGGTTTGGAAGGTTTTCTATTTTCTTTTATTTGTATATTCATCTTCCTTCATTGTTCATCTTTCTCTCTTGTTTGGCTTAGATATAACCATTTGAATTCTTATGTAATCAATATTGATTTTTGTTTATGCCTTTACATAAATGCTTTTCTTTCAATATGTTAGTCTTTTGTTTCCACACATGGCTTGATCATTTACTCTTACGATATTGAGAAATATCATTTGTAATCTAGATCTGAATCCAAATATCGAATGAAAGTTTATGTCTAAGAATAGAGCATGATTCGTTTGTTGGTTTAAGATTCTTATACGAATGAAAGTTTTATTTATATAATTGATCAAGGAATTGATGATTTATAGATAAACACAGACCATACACCTAAGGAATAAGGGTTTGAGTATTATTATGGGTTAACATTGACATTTGTTTGAAAAGAAGGCAATTGATTTTATGTATGAAAGTGAAGTTTGATGGAAGTTTAATCCTAGCAATTGCATTCCATATACTTTCCATTTTCTTCCACATTCCAAGTGCTCATAAAAAAAATACAAAAATATATTTTCATTGTTTAAATTTTATTTTCTCACACAAAAATCTAAACTTTGGAATTATTTAATCTAATTTTGTTATAATTGTATTTATTGTCGTATATTGCACAAGTCTTTTGGGAAAGAACGATATATTTATTATTTGCTACATTTGTGACTGCCGCAGTTGCCATCATAGTGAGAAAATGCTAACACAACCATGAATTTTTTTTTTTCAACTTTCTTCATATCTTGATCATCAAGGCACCTCTAGGGGATTAGAAACCCTAATAATTGCACATGAAAGAACAAACCATGAGAAGAAATTGCAGTCTATCACAAGAAAAACACAATTTGAACAAATGTGGTTATCCAAGGAAGATCACCGTACTCCTATTAAGACAATTGTGAACAAGAAAAGGTTCATTGTAAAAAATCCAAACTCTCAATAGAGAACTAGGATTGTTGTATCTCCCCTCGAATCGAGTATATCATGAGACATAATCGATTATGCATTTCATCAATTTCAATTTAATTCATTAATTATCAAAACGGAAAATGCTCTAAAAAAATATTTCATCACAATTAAGTCAAATTTTGGTGCTTTATAAATATATTTAAAAAATAAACTATTTAAATTGAAAATACCAAACAATGTTTTTTTCTATATTGTTTAATTGTTTAAGAAATTTGTTATCGATTTAAATTCTTTTAAGTAAAGTTAAATAATATTTAATTGAACTTGAAAACAATGTCAGAAAACTAACGTACAACTTTAATAATAAAAAGATGTGACACATAAAAATATTTACTCCAAAATAATTAATACTTTTATTCAATATTGATTTAAACTGATCTTAAAATTTTTAATTATTCTAGATTTTTTTATTTAAATTAAAATAAAGTTAAATATAATTGTATATTAATTTAAGTTTGCTGTTATTTCTTTGTAAAATAAATATTAATAAAATAAATTAAAGTTTTGTAGAAATATAAAGTTGTACTAAAATTTAATTATTTCTTTAAATCCATGTAATTTTATCAAAGGTTATTAATAAAAGAAATTTAAATATTATTTTTAGTTTTATAAATTAATTACTTCATAATTAATTATCTTTCAATTTTAATTCTTACTCACTTTTATTAAAATTAAACTAAAATTAAGTTTTTTTTTTAGTTTACTATATATTACTCAATTCATTCAATTTTTTTGGTGTTACATCAATAAAATCTATTAGAAGTTCATTATTTTCTTCTCACTTTTCATCAAAATACAAATAAGTTTACTTTTCACTCTTATTTTCCTGTTGATGAAAGTATCTTTTAAGTAGTGGAAAAAGATTAAACTCATTCAAGCTTCTTGATGAAATTCACATTTGTTCCTTTTTTTAGGGAATGTTGCTCGATGAAAAACTATGAGAAGATTTGATAGAAAGTTCTTCAGGAAGGAACTAATTACTAGAGTCATCACCAACAAAATAAATAAAAAGTGCAGTCAACTGAACAAAGTCAAACTCTTATCGAATTGGACCATTCTTCTAATATAATTTTTTTAACACACAACTAGGGCTTATTTGGTACATTTAGGGTTGATTTGGAGAGTAGTTATATTTTGACAACCACACATCACACACCCACTTTACAACCTTATGTAGCGTTGATATGACCAAGATAAATGACGTATAAAAAATATTCCAGTGTGACACTAGAGTCATTTTTAGGATTTACATGTTTGGGGTTTTATCTAAAATGTTGTCCAGCATATTCCATCAAGGGTTGAGAAGCAATGAGTTTGAATATCAAATCTCTTGAATATCGCCACTGCTGTTGTCGCCGCTGTAGTCGTATCCGCTGCTGTCACCGACGATTCTCTCACCACCGTCGCTTGCCATTGTCGATGGTCTCCTACTGTCACTCGCCACCTCAACCACTCTCACACGAAATCTCCCCTATGCAAATGGGTGCACTGGATTCAAATCTTAAATTTAGATACTTCAAATCTAATTATGTCATTTCATAATAAAATATCCTAAATGTCCTTTAAAAAGAAAAGTCTCGTTTTACCTTTATCCACGTGTATAATTAAATCACGTCAGTAGTTGATATCTGATTGTATGCCAACTGTAGTTGTTAAAGCAAAATTTTCCTAATTATAAATATATTATTATTAGTATTATTATCAATATTATTATTATTATAAATGTTATTATTATTATGAATATTATTGTTGTTGTTATTTTATTCATAATATTATTATTATTATTATTATTAATATGTTAAGTATTACCGATGGATAATTTGGTACTAAATTTTTTTGTCGATAATGACATTTTACTCAAATAAAATTCTGTCGATACTTTTTTATCAATAATTTTTGTTTTTCTTACTGTAAGTTAACTAAACAAATTTTGTTCCAAACAAAGGGAAATTTCTCTCTCTCCCACTATGCAATCCATCCAATCTACAATTTTAAGGAAATTTAATTCCATTACTATGCACCTTCCTATTGTAAAATAACACATGCTCCATAGCCTATATCTATACCATAAATATCATGAACTTATGTCATAAATGAAAATAAAATTAATTTCTACTATTAACATCAACTTGTATATCAACTTGTATATGAACATTTTCATAATACCTGGAACAAATACACACAACCCACAAGTTGGCAATGCGATGCATTTGTTTTCCTCTTCATGCCCATTGAATCACAACACAAACTTTCAACCAAATATTCATTAACTGCACCCGCCAATTATGCTTACAAAGTTCACCAATATCATCTACAATACTAAACAACCCACAATGAATAGTACCCATTATATCAGGCAATAAAAACTCAAAATGTACGACTTACAAAAATCCTGAACGCAACCATTGTTGCTACGTTTATCAATTTCATCATAAAGCATATTACATTTACATAATAGCTACTAAAAAACTCCTACTATCACATTCATTTTCTTCTTTATGAAAATCCACTTCTTTTCCAACAAATCTCAAACCCAAACCAAAGCATACCTCAAACAATAATGTAAACGGGACAACTTACAGACCTTAATAAAAAATTGCACCTACGAACACGAACTTGTTAAAATAGTTGTTAGTACTTTTCAATGAATTTAAAGAACAAGCAAATGGAAGACATACTGCTAAATCATATTTTACAAGACAAAGCATGGAAAATAACAACACAATAAACCTCAAATGACATCAAACTATCTCAAACACAGTAACACTCAAATGGATCATTGCTATTATGCACACACCACCCAGGAATTCCATCAAAATTGTTTCAAACTAACTCTAAAATCAAACAAGAAGCTTCATATGAAAGGAGACTCACCGAAGCAGACAAAAGGCCCTCAATCCAAAGCAAAAACCCTTAAAACAAACCACCGGCAACGAAGATCATGCCACCATTGGAGCAAGCACATACCACCGCCAACAAAAACAAAACCACGAACGACCAACCGCCAGCACCGAGGCCAACAAGAATGAGGTACAGGTCTCACCGTGAGCAGCAAAGATCATACCAGCCAGAGCAGAAACGGACCACCGTCACCAAACGGAAAACCCCTCACCCGAGCACGAATGACCAACCCTCACCACTAACGCTCACCGTTAGCACACAGGATCAATTTCAAACCGTAAATAGTAATTCCCAAATTTTAATCTTATGCCACATTTGATTTTGCACCACTTTTTTCATTTCATATAACATTTTTTATATGTCAAAATGATAAAGTTGCCCACAACTTTTTGATATGACAAAATGACACATTTTCCACACTTGTCACGTCAAGGGTTTCATTTGGACATAATATAAAGGACGATTGTCAAAGAATCGTCTTCGAAGAAGAGCAATGAAGTCGGAAAATAACACATCATGACATAATCTAAGAGCCCAAGAATTAAAGAAGTTATAAATAAGTTTTAAATTCTGCAGAAATATGTTTACATTAATTATTGCATAACTAATAAGTTGCCTTTAATTGAAAAATTACCATGTTGCTTCAATCATAATTTATAAAACTAAATGTTATAATTAAAAGCTACTTTTATATAATAATAATAATAAGAAAAGAAGATAACATGTAATATGCAATATATATATATATATATATATATATATATTACTTAAAAACATTATGACATCTTTTATTTAGTTTAATATTATTTCTATTAATTATTTTTCTAAAATATTATAACATAATATAATTTATATTATATTATATAAGATTATATTATATTGTGTTATATTAATTAGATTGTGTTGTGTACGAGGAAAGATAACTTCATTAATAAAAATATAACATAAATAAATTAAATAAAAATGTGATATATCTATTTTTCTTCAAGTAATATATTTATATTTAAATATATTGTATATAAGGATTCTTATATTATTTCGTCGTTACATGTCAAGAACTTAAATAAACACGTACATCACCCAACCATCATATCCATTTTACAGCTATGAAACACCACTAAATTCATAAAAATTACTCACTACTTCATCATTGGGACCGACATGGATAATCATCGACATCCTTATTTTCACACTGCTCATAAGCAAAAGAAAAAAATTGATTCAGAAATATAACATTGAAATTTTATGTAGACTATGTAAAGTTCCTTACTGTGGAAACTAAATCAATGAAGTATTTTTACCTTAGATTTCAGTACCTCCTCCTTAGAGTTCTATATGTCTGCCCACGTCGGTGTTCATACGCAAAATCAAGCTGGGGAACGATCTTGTGAAGCATCTCATCCACGTGTTTGGAATACCACAACCTCCATCTCTTCCAGAAAAGAAGAGGGAGGATGAAAATTCCAAAGCCAAAAATAAATCCCAACTCTGCGCTTAATAAATTCCAATCTATTGAACTCTCAGTATCAGATTGAGGTGCTTCAGGTGTTGGCATTCCATTATTGCTGCAATTACGGATGAGTGGAGGCCCACACAACTTTTCATTTCCTTCAAAGGAATCTCCATCAAATGATTGAATTTGGGTGCCCTTTGGAATTTCACCCACCAAGTGATTGTTTGAGAGATTCAGATATGCAAGAAAAGATAGACTAGCAAGCTCTCCAGGGATTTCTCCATTTAAAGAATTGTTTGACAAGTCTAAGGATTCAAGGTTCTTCAAATTTTCAATCGATGACGGGATATGACCTGAGAGGGCATTATTTGACAAGTTAAGAGCAATCATTGCCTTGAACTGCATTAACTCACTAGGTATTGGACCCTCAAAATTGTTGCTTGACATATCCACGTAAGTGAAGGCTCTCTGGATTTTGTCCAATTTTATTTGTTGACCTTTATTTGTAATAATAATTGAATTTTGATATCGAGAAGTATCAACTGCATGAGAATCTGAGGACCCCTGGTCAAGAATAGAGCGAGATACGTTTGTAACAAGTTTAGCTAACATTGCTACAATATTTTTGTCTAACTGTGACGATAATTCCTTATAATTCTTGGGATCATAGCCATCAAAGATATCAATGAATAAGTGGCCAAATTCTGGTCCCACAATAACATTGTCTCGCATCATTGCTTTCCAACTGTTCAATAGGGCTCCTGGTATTGCACCGCTGAAATTATTGGATCCTACATCAACAATATGGAGCATTTCCCAATCACCATTGCTTTTTGGGCATCTAATTGACCCTTGAAGTTTGTTTAACCGTAAATCCATGATTCGTAAGGTGGAAATATTACTTAAGAAACAAGGAAATTTGTCGGTTAATAAATTTCTTCGAAGGTTCAGGACTTGTAGTTGGTGGCAAGAAGCTAAAGATGTTGGGATGGTACCCTCCAAGAGATTGTCATTTAGGTCCAATAACTTTAGAGTACATGAAGTTGGCAAAGTATCAGGAATGTATCCTTCAAGTTTGTTTCCACCAAAGTTCAACACCCGAAGAGTGCTACTCAACTTAGCAAAACTCTTGGGAATCGTTCCAACGAAGTTATTGCGAGAAAGATCCAACAGACGAAGACTTGAAGCATTGAGAAAGGATTCAGGGATTTTTCCCTGAAAACTGTTGTTTGAAAGAGACAACCATCTTATGAAAGGGAGACGATTTCCAATGTCCGCTGGAATGACCGAGTTAAATCTATTATTTGAGTAGTCCAAAATATTTAGAAACGTTGGAAGGAAAGGAAATGGCCCTTGTAGTTGGTTGGAACTAAGATCAAGAACCAAAAGGTTTGAACTAAAGTTCCAGACATTTCCTTCCAATTTTGTTATGAAATTTTTGGAAAGGTTCAAGTGAACAAGATATTCAAGTTGCCAGATCCAGTAAGGTATTGTTCCTTCAATCTCGTTGTCAGAAAGGTCAAGAGATAGTAACGTTGATTGACTTTTCACAAAACTAGGGATTCCTCTCAACTGGCAAGATGCCAACATTATATTTCTTAGAACAGGAAAGGGTGACGGATCACGATCATCCCTAGAGTATATATCAACTGACAAATTGTTATGCGAGAGGCATAATGTGGTTAGATTACTCAACCTGCGAATCATGTCCAATTGCACCGTGCCATTAAACTTGTTTGAATTAAGTTGAATGACTCGAAGTCTTCTAAGGTTAAAAATAGACAAAGGAATAGGTCCTTCCAAATTATTTCTACCCAAATCAAGCATCTCCAGTGTAGGTGAGGTCATCTCAAAATCATCCAAAAGACCAGTGAGTTGATTAAAGGGAAGTTTAAGTTCTCGCAAAAATGGAAGTTTAAGTAGAGATAAGGGAAGAGTCCCTTGGAAAAAGTTAAACCCCAGATCAATGTTGGCAAGATTTTTAAGGCCCTCAAAATGACTAGATGGTAACACCCCTGTCAAACGATTATGAAAGAGGGATAAATATGTGAGATTCTTGGACATATTAAAAGAAGGGAGTGGACCTGAAAAGTTATTGGAAGACAAGTCCAGATAAACTAGTTGGGTGAGTTCTGACATTGAACTAGGAATTGTTCCATTAAATTGGCAGTAAGATAGATCAATTGTAGATAAATGTTTCAAGTTGGAAATTGCACCCGGAAGCTTTCCTGTGAAATTTGTCTCGCTAAGATTCATGTCACGAAGAGAACCACTTGGTTGGAAGTCTGGCAAAGAACCCGTAAGATCTTGATTATCTGAGATGTCAATGACCTTTAATGATGGTATTTGAAAGATATCTTCTGGAAAAGAACCAGTCAAGCCACAAGTTCTGAGTTGTAGTATGACCAGATTGGATAAATTTGTGAAGGAATCAGGCACTGTGCTAGAAATGTTGTTGTAGCTTAATTTTAGAACAGTGAGTGACCGAAGCTTAGCTAGAGCATCAATAGGTCCAGAGATATTGCATGATGACATGCTTAGAACACGTAAGTTGTGCAATGAAGATAAAGCATGAAACCATTCTTCTCCTTTGGAAGATATTTCTATACCATCTAGATATAATTCTGTGAGTTCTGTAAGGTTTTGCAAAAGCAATGCTATATTTGGCTTCGCGAGTTTCAGGCTGTGAGGTGAGGAAAATGAAGAAGACAAGTCAAGAGTAACTAACCTTCTGAGATGAAAAATCTCATGCGGAATCTGCCCCTCAAAGCCAGCATTTGAAAAGTTCAAATACCTCAAATTATTCAATTTGTATAGTTCAGAAGGAATCACGGAGCTGAAGTTATTGAAAGCCAGATTCAAGCTTTGAAGATATTGAAGGCCAAAAAGAACGCTTGAATTAAGAAGTCCTCCCGAGATAGATTCTTCACTGAGATCAAGGGCTATAAAACGACCTTCTTTGCATGTCACCCCACGCCATTGACAACAATCTTCAGATTGATTCCAAAGAGTAAGTTTTTTGGATATTGTAGGGTTGAATGTTAGGTCATTTTTCAAACGGAGCAACATGGAACACTCGTTGCCAAACAAATAGGCGTTGGCTGGAAAGACGTTGGGATTATGGTTTATTGAGAAAAAAGGAATAAGAAAAAGCCACAGGAGTATGTGTCCTCTCATAGTGTTGTATTATGAGAAGTATTTGATGTGAGATATTTCTCATTTGAAACATCTATTTCTCTTTTATAGAGTACAAAAGAAGTGCTATTCATAGTCTCCCGAGTCTATCACGTAATTAAGTCTCTTTGGAAGTAAAAACACTTCTAACAGCTATTCATAGTCTCCCGAGTCTATCATCACGCAATTAAGTCTCTTTCTGGAAGTAAGAAAAATTCTACCAACTTATAAATAGGTCCAACCAAATTAAGTCTCTTCGGTGACTTTACTCACGCTCCTTCTGATAAATATATTTTCGTGACAATTTATATTTTAAAAATTGTTTAATTTCATCCTTTATATTTTTAGTTTGACTCAGTTTTATTTTTTATTATATATTATGAAATAAATATTATATTATAAAATGAAGAGATGAACAAAATAAACAAAAAATATTAGAATGAAAATATTCTTTCTGCTTTTTATGTTAAGAGCAAAAACTAAGGATATGATATATACAAGTAATGTACACATCATAGGTATTGCTAAAGAAAAAAAACAAATAAAAATATTACAAATTGATGACAATTTGATTCTGTCACAAAGACAAAATCACATAATTGACATTAGTTTCCTTCTAAAAGTCTTGTATTCATATCTTTTGGAATTCCCCGCAACTTAGGGAGCAAATATTGATGAGATGCTCCTTGGAACAAATATTCTTAAAAGAATAAAGGCCTAAGACTTTGGTATAAATGTCAATTAGTTGTTTTGTGATGGAAATGGGAAACAAAAGATGAGACCCACTTTAATTTTTCTCTAACAATGTGACAATCTATTTTTATGTGTTTCGTACGCTCGTGAAACACTTGGATTTGCTGCAATTTATCCTGCTGAGTCATTGTCATAATATAAAAGAGATGGGTGCTCAAAAGGAACTGTAAAATCTTGAAGAAGATAGACTAGCCATTGCATTTCACATGTAACCGTGGTCATTGTCCTGTATTCAACTTCACAGGAACTCTTTGATTTGTTCCTTGCTTATTTGTTTTCCAAGATATAAGGAAATTTTCAAGATACACACTAAAATCAGGTAGTGATTGTCTTGAATCACTACATATGCTCCAATCACTATCATAAAAGGCTTTTAGATAAACCTAAGTGCTGGAAGAGAAAAATAAACCAAGACTTGGAGCTCCTTTAATATATTTGAGAATTTTAATTATTGCATTATAGTGAGAAATTGTAGACTTATCAAGAAACTGAAAAAGTTATTGAACAGAAAAAGTTATGCCAGGTCAGGTATTAGTGAGATACATAAGCCTTCCAATCAACCTTTTATAGGCATGAAGATGTATGAAGACACACTTGCAAAAGAAGACAATTTAACATAATTATTCATAGGGATGATTGTAGGTTTGCAAGCTAAAAGACTTGCATCTGGTAACAATTAGTGCATATTTCCTTTGATTCATCATTAGCCCTTTCTTACTTCTTGCTACTTCAAAACCAAGAAAATATCTTAAATCACCAAGATTCTTGATCTTGAATGTTTTATTCAAAACTTCTTTGACTTGGTCAATACCTTCTTTATCACTTCCACAAAAATTATAAAATGCACATACTAATAATGTTGTGAAAGATCTTTCAAAAGAATTAATGAATAAGAAATGACCATCCATAGATTGAGTATATCCCTCAAAAATAAAAAAGGATGACAATTTAGCAAATCACTCTTTGCTGGCTTGCTTAAGACAATATAAAGTTTTTTTTTTTAATTTACAAACTTGTCCTGGTTGAATAAAAGTCAATCCAAGAGGAGTAACCAAGTATACATCGGTTTTCAACTCTTCATGTAAAAAGGCATTATTTATGTCTAACTGTTTCAATTTCCAGCTATATATAGAAGCTAGAGAACGAAGCAACCTTAGAGTGACCATCTTTGCTATTAGAGAAAAAGTTTCAAGATAGTCAATGCCCTCTCTTTGCATCTATCCCTTCGCCACTAATCTTGCTTTACTCCTTTCAAAAGTCTCATCAACCTTATATTTTATTTTGAATTCATTTGCAACCTATGACAGTTTTGGTCTTAGGCAGAAGAGCAGTCTCCCATGTTTGATTTGACTTCAAAGCAAATATCTCACGTTGTATATAGCCTTTCTCGAACAGTCACGTTTCACAGCTTCAGAATAAGTGTTTGACTCAACATGTGAAGAAAGAGACATAACAAAAGATTTATAAGAAGATGATAATTTATTATAAGACAAAACATAATTCAAAAGATATTTAACTCTAGGAGATGTATTGAAAATATTGAGATTATAATGATAATCTTGTAGATACTCAGATAGTCTTTTTGTTCTGATACTCATTCGAATTGACTGTGTTGTTTCATGATTTTTATTGAGATTTTTGTCTTTATGGGAACCAACTTTTTCTTGAACCTAAATGTCCGATTCATGGTCACTATTAACATTATCACAGGATGCAAGAATGACTTGTGATGGGTGACTCAAAACAGGTTGATTTGATCTTCTGATTCATGGTCATTATTACTGTTATTTTCAACATTATCACAGGATGAAAAATGACTTGTGATGACTGACTTAAAATTTAACATGTAATATCAATAAATACCAATAATATAATTTTTACTAATGTAACTAAATAATTATTTACTAAGGTTTTATTTCTAATATATATTTTTAAGATTTGTTTTCCTAAAACTTTATTCAACATATATCTAATAAAGTTAGCCTATTTCATATAACTAAACTTAATTGAAAGTAACATATTTTAAAGCTTTCAACATACATTCAAATGTTCAAATTTATTTCCTAATAAAGTTATTTTATTTTTCTCATTATTAGATAAAATAAATTCAAAATTATGAAAAAATATAAAATATAAGCTAGTGGTGAAAGGAACAATGTTGATGGTGACAACAATGGAAAGACACGGCAGAAGAAATTTCAATGGTCGTGGGTGGACAAGTAGTGGCATCTCTAGAGTGGGAAAGGGAGTGTGGTGGAGATGTTTCAATGGAATGGATTGAGAAGAATGAAAGACAATGCAATGAATGGAGGCTTTGTTGGAATGCAACAACATAGTTGGTACATCGAGAATTATATATATATATATATATATATATACATATATATATATA
>Ga0209489_100708_pt1 | contig 65436 bp, 28 predicted proteins | sample SiratrowhiteBW_FD_187527 | JGI IMG/M metagenome (GOLD analysis project Ga0209489, IMG submission 187527) | Root nodule microbial communities of legume samples collected from California, USA - Siratro white BW (SPAdes) (version 2) | ecosystem: Host-associated > Plants > Roots > Nodule | place... | reverse complement strand
AAATATATATATATATATATATATATATATATATACATATATATATATATACATATATATATACTGAATTGTATAATTTATTATATAAAAGAAATTTTATATTAAATTATACCATTCGATATATAAAAAATTTAAGAGATGTATGCTTTATTTATTTTTTTAATTGGGCTATATATTATTAATCTTCTTTTAATTGGGAAGCTTGCCATTAAGATTTTTTATTTTACATGACTTTATAAAAAAAATAACATATTTTTATATATAAAAATATTTTAAATAGTAAAAATTGTTTTAAAACTTATTTTACTTTCTCATATATAAATTATGAACTTAAAACATATTTAAAAAAAAAATCTAGAACACCAAAACCATATATTACTTCCAAATTTTAAAGACTAAAACTATAATTGTATATTTAAAATTTAATTACAATTTTTTCTCTTAATTATCTTCGGTAATTGTTTAAAAATTTAAACGTCACTGTTAATCTCAAAGTTAAATCTTAATTTATTTTGTCAATTATAAAATTAATGTAAATTTTTAATATAGTTTTTTTGATGAAATAAATAAATATACTCAATAGAGTTTTATTATTTTCATGTTTGTTCATCTATTATAAATGCATTGGATATAGGCATTTTTGTAAATTATATGAACTTGAAATGTATATTTAAGTTATTAGTACTTATATTTTTTTAAAATATATTTCTAAAAATTGATAAAAAAACAAATGAATATATTAAAATACAATATAATTAATTATTTCAAGAGGTTCATACTTAAAGAAAATACATATGACTTAAGAGAATACATAACCTACCCATTATGTTAAATATTTAATCATCATAAATGGATAAAATATTATTGTTAAAAGACAATTAATTTTTTTTTGAAATACTATTTGTATAAACAACTTATTATTATTATTTTAAATAATAAATTAATTTATTTTTCTATATTTTTCTATATATTTATAAACAACACAAATGATTATCATTAATAATAATTAATTAACTATTCTTTTTTAAGGAAATATATAAAGTTTTTTCAAATAGAAAGTTGAAAAGAGATGATTCAGACAAAATACTTTATGTAAATCAAGTTTCTTCTTAGTTTTATACAAAAAGCTTCTTTTTAGTTTTATACAAAAAGTTTCTTCTTAGTTTTACTAATCAATAACATTAAGTAATATTATTAGTTTCTCGTTTTTTAAAATGTTTTTCACACTTAGGTCTAGTGTGTTAATATATTAAGTTTCAACACTAGATAGATTTTCTTGATAGGTTAAGAAAATTCATAAAAATGTTGCTTATTTCTTGTTTATGAAATTTTGTTCTTTTCAGAAATCTTGATATGTTTTCAAGAAAATATGTATTTTAGGTATTAAATATGAGTTCTGATAATTGGATAGAAAATTTTGTATGTTAGATTGATTTGATTGAATTAGATGTCATTTCATAAATAATCCAATAAGTAGAATATTTTATAGTTTTTTTTTTCTGTCTTCTTTTCTTTCTCTTTTTTACACCCATCTTTTATTTTTTTAAGCAATTAAAATAGTTATCAAGATTTTCTCTAAAATTTATTATAAAATATTTAAAAAATCATTTTTAAATATAATATTTTGATTAAAAATATTTTGAATTAATCTATCATCTTGTTCAATTTTTTTTAATTTTTAATATATGAACACAATCTTAATTCTTTTAATTAATTATAACCTATAAAAAATGTGAGTAATTAGGTGTAGAGTTGGGCATTCTATGATAAATGAAGATGAGTAAAATGAGTAATGGAAAAAAGAAAAATCTATAAAATTATTGTTTTAAGATATGTCAAATCTTTTATACATCAATATTATCTCTTTCTAGTATATTCACTAGCATAACAAGATTGGTTTTTTCGTATTCAACTCTGCATATATTGAATTATGACAAACCTTTTGAATTAAATGTATTTATTCAAGATCATTATTAAAACAATAAGAATTTAGAAGAACACTAAAGCTTTTGTAAGAAAAATAAAAGAACTTATTATGATTAAACATAATGACCACTCAAAAGTTACATATATTATAAGCATAAAAAGCTTATTTAGAAACATGTATCTCTATATGTCCAATCATTTTCATGGAAAAAGAAAGCTCAAGATTATTATTATTGAAACATGAAAAAATTTAGTTCCATTCACCATCTTGATCATAAATATTTAGAATAATAATAATTGAATCAATAACAGGAAATTCATGATCCTATACTTTTAATAATACCGTAATAATAAATACTTTTAGAGCTTTTACATCATAAACTTTTAACTAATTAACTTTATATTATTATTTTTTTCCTAACTTTCAAATTATTTTTTATTATATTTATCATTGTTTTACTTATTATTAAGTCAAGTGACTCTGATCTTGAAAATAATTACACGTATTTTTAAAATAAGTATATATATTTAGTTAAATAAAATAATAAAATTAACAATTTAACATATTAAATTATTCAATTATAATTCATTTTAAGTATTCATACTTTAATTTATAATTTTATTATATATTGTTATATTTCAAATAACATAATATAAATTTATAGTTATTCCAAATACATAAATAAAATTTAAACATTATATGTCTATAAATTTTAATACAAAACCATTAACTTATTATATAAAATTTTAGGTTTTAAAATTTTGAGAATTTGGTATTAAAAATTTATTCAAATTATAAAATACTATTTCTATTTCATTTTAAAACAATAATAAAATTTTTATCTTTATATAAATATTTATCTAACCAGTTAAAATTGGTAATTTACATCACTAAACATAAGAGGCCTGTTAATTGAGGTTTTTTTTTATGTAAAAAGCAATTTATTCTTTGTTAAAGGATTAAAACTTGATTAAAATACAAACATCAATTCTTATTACCCATTGAAAAAAGTTTTAGGCCGAGTTTAAATTTTAAAAAAATCAAAATAATGAAAAAATTCAAAGAAAGGACCAATTTTCTCAATTGAAACAATTTATTGTGGAATCGTAGCTACATAATAGAAAATCAATTAATTAAAAAATCAAAATAATCAATTGACATGCGAGTAAATACATCTACACAGGAAAACAATCAATTCAAACAAATAATCAATCAATTAATTTTTTCTTGTGAGAAATTCACTCAAAAACACTAATCAATTAAAATAGAAAAACAGTACATTTGAAAAAAATTCAAATAATATCAATTTAACAAAAACTTGATCTAGATTAGGTTTGATTAACAATATAGTAAGTACAGAATAGAGAAACACAATAAATTGAATTCCAAATCCCAAAAACAATTAATTGAAAATTGTATAGAGACAGAGAATTATGCAAAATCAAATGGAGGAGGTAAAGAGAGAACAAGAACACTAAAAGATTTTTATGGATTCTCTCTTCTTCAATAGTTACATTAAGTCTCTTTGCCAACAGATAAAACAAATCTGTTCAAGATTACAAATATTCACATAATATAACAACGAAACAATATTGCATCCTCCAAGATCACACAAACACAGTACATAATTCTACTTCACCCGTACAAGAATAAACCCTACACAAGTGTAGTCCAAAATACCTTCGACCAATGAAAATTGAAAACAAAATAGCATTACAATTACATCAAAAGCAAACCAGGAGAGGAAAATGAATTTCAGTGACTCATATGTATATAATAGTACAATCTATAAATTTGATAATATTTATTTGTAAACAAAAAAAATCAGTAATTTATTGTTCAAGAGTGTTTAAACTGGTGTACAGTTGTTGTAAATTGTTTGGCCATTTAAATCCATTATTCTATGACAAAAGCAAGCTCCAGAGCTTGAGTTATGAGTGTACTCCTAAAAATAAGAAGCATGCATGTTGGAATGCAATTATATATTCTTTAAATAAAATACTATCAAATGTTAATGATAAATATTTTTAGAATGTTAAAAAAAAAAAATAGCATATAGAAATACTGATCCTTTATATCTAGTGTTTCTTGCAGTTGATTATAATTTAAATAAAGGAACTTAAGACATGGAAGGTTATTGAGAGATGAAAAAATTTTTGCTGTTCAAACTGTTATTCTTGAGACTTTATTCTTATAAATTTGTTTCCTATTTAAATCCATCGTTATTCTTGAGATTTAATTGTTATAAATTTGTTTCCTATTTAAATCCATCGTTACTCTTAAGACTTAATTGTTATAAATTTGTTTCCTATTTAAATCCATCGTGATAAAAACAAAAATGAAAGCATCAATTTATCATGACTCGGTAAGATAGAATCGTGGAAATAAATTTTTTAATTAATGAAAAAAAAGTTAAAAAAATTACTTGAAATGGTGTGTCAAATGTAACCTAGATTATATAAATTTAGATAAAAGAGGAAATGATGAAATATTTCGATTAATTTAAAAACTTATAAATTAGTTTAGATTCTTTCTTGTTTCTGAAATAGGTAATAATATATATTTTGATTGTTTTATATTAGAAGATATATTTGTTCCATCTGGTTACTGTTGACGCACACAGATCTACAAGAATTGCTACGATGTTTTTGAAAGAGACGGAGCCAACCCTAGGTTACCTCACTCGGAAGGAGACGACGGAGGTGAAGCTTCCACGTCCAACCAGGGAAGGTATCGAGAATGCCATGGTTGGGAAGAAAAGGTTTCAGTATGAGGAGGAAGTGAGGAAAAATCCTTTGAATTGGACATGCCTGAGCTCTTGTGGAAGGCATTCATTGACTTTGAGACTGCTGAATTTGAAGAGTTGGGTGATGTTAGCTTAGTCCAGTCTGAGCTGCCCAAGAAACTCAAGAAGAGAAGGTATGATAGTTCTACTACAATTGAAGAAATCTTGGAAAATGCTTACAGTTGGAAGAAGCAAAATTGTCTTCTTATAGTTGATGTTATATTTTTAGTGTGTATATTAGACCTGCACGTTATATTTTTGTTTCATTCTCTTTCATTTTCATTTTCGTTCTCATTCTCTTTCTCACTCTTCTGCTTTCGCCTTTGTTTTGCTTGAACCTATTCCGCTTCCACTGTTTTCCTGATTTACTCTTTGGTCATCTTTTACCGTTAATGTGGATGTCTTAGGCGTTGGTTCTCCTTGTAGTTAACATGGCAGGGTTGAAGAAAGGAAGATCTTTTTTACCAACTCAGACACCTTTACTGTTATGGTTTAGCTGAGCTTTTTTCGTGTTTGAATTGAGTTATAGATAAATTATATATGCGACGGAACGAGCCTAAGTAATTTTTGAGTTTAGACTACTTTATCTACAAAATCCTAATCTATTTTATACAGATTTATTGATTAAAACCTAGTCACGACGGCAAGGCTTATATCGGCTAAAACTCTCCCAAACCAGTAATGTCTTCGTTTTAGTCTTATCATTTTTTATTTTTATTTTCATGAAAGAGGAAAAAATATCTATAAGAGTACCAACACTTTGCAAGACTCATAAAGGGATACAGGTTCACCACCTTCTACATATACTAAAAGGAGGATTCCAAACAACCTTAAAAGAAAACCTGCACAACACCAATGAGCAAATGGTTTTGCTCCAACAAACAAACAAAGCTATCACAAGACACAAGCAAAACCTCCTCTAAGTCAACCTAGAATGCTGATAAGTAAATGAAGAAACTTACCATCAAAATATGTATAACCTCACTTTACTGTACCAACGCTGAAATTTATACTCAACAGAATTGAATTAGGCAGCAGAACGTATTAGAAGTCCCTTTCCTAATTCTCAACACGAATACTACCTTCAAAAATGACATTTTGTTGGAATGGTTGGAGACCCTCTTGGAACGAAGATTTGATAATAAAATTCCACATGGCCTTGGAAGAGGTGATGAAGATTGCTTTGGAACCTTGATTATGATAATGTAGAATGTCTTTAGCTCATATTTGAATTTGTTTGTGTCATTCTATCATTTTCTTGCCATGTTCTCCATTTTAATCAAGTGAAAAAGTGTTTTTAAAACTGTTTTTATGAGAAAAGGTGCTGCAGAACAAAAACAATCAGCTGTGTATAAAAAATAATTTATTGTTTTTGTGCTGAAGGAAAAACAACTATAATTGTTTTTACTTGACATTACAGGTTTTACTATATAAACTTACGTGCAGCAACTTGACATTACAGGTTTTACTATACAAACCTACGTGCAGCTGTTTTTGAGTATAAAAATCATTCTGAAAAGTTTGAAAATCATTTTTTAAAAATCACTTAAGAGTTCTTTTGAAGATTGCATTCAAGATTGAAGAGGTGGATCAAGATTGAATCAAGATCACCCTTAATTTTTCTTTTTAAGTGGGATATTGCTTGCATTTGATTGGGGAGAATCCAGCAGTTGTTCTATAAGTGATTCTTTCTATATTGAGATAGGTTTTTGGCAGCTGTGATATTGAGTATTCTAGTTCAAAAATCATAGGTTCTTTGATAAAATTATACTTGAACTTCCAGTATTCTATTATAAATATATTTAATTATAAATATATACTAATCTCAACATTACATGTGATATGCTTTGTTTAGAAATTTATTAATTTCTTACTAGAAAAGCATTAAAAGTATGCATAATCACGACAACCTAAATTTAGCACTGTACCATTTTTTCACAGATTAATATGAATATTTATATATTGGGACAGTGACAACCCATATGCAAGTCTCTCACAATTATACATATATTCACTTCTTAATTGATACAATAAAATAGAATATTATTCCTTTAAATTTGAGAATAGTACATCAATGTATATATCATTATACAACACTACTGCACTACCAAATCAGATCCAACACTGTACTGCACAGCCACATCTGTTAAATATTAAATGTTAAATTAATAGATGAACCCAAATTGACCAATTAAAATAGTAAGGGATTATCACATATAAGGGAAGACAAATTTTGCAAAATAACAATACTTAGGTAACAAATGTACTTTAATTACTCAGTTACATACACTCATTCAAGGATTTCACCTAATTTTTTTTTACTTTAATTAACTATTAAGTTACCTACTATGTAGAAAAGAAGATAGTGTTACCGGGCAAAGAGCCAAACCTCATGAAATATATTGTAATGAACAAGGCAGAACATGGGTAGCCAATGACATTCAAAGGGCTGAAATCATTTTAATCTAAATACTTTTTTAATAGAGATTCAAAACATTAATTATGTCCATTAAATTTAATCTTTATTGATTTTTTTCTTCACTTTAACAATACCATATTGACAATATATATCCTATTTTAAGTTAATTGAGTTTTTTCTATTTTTAAATTTGATTAAAGTTTGAATTATCATCATTTTATAGATTTTTTTCGGCTTAATTAGTGCAAACTAAGTTAAACCAAAAACCATATCATTAATTTTTAATCATAATAAAAAACAGACGTTAAAATTTTTTATTGATTATCTATTTTAATTATTTAAATAAATATTAATATTTAATCAAATATACCAAGAACAAATTAAAAAAAACAAGGACTTAAAATTACACTCTGCCATTTCAATATAATTTAATATATTTCAATCTTCTTCCATCTGTTTAGATTCATGCACAGTCCTATATTGCATCCTGATAAATTGTTAATCAAATAATTGGTTAACTTGTTAAGTTTGTTAACCTTGATAGTTGTCCACAATTTTTGTTCCAGATTAGTTCCGCAGATTTTTTTTTTTAGAATTTGGTTTTTATATACCATAGAATATGAAGTTTAAAGTTTACACTCAATTTTTGTGGATTTATAATTTTCATAATGAAATTCCCAGTTACTTAACTAAACTTATTTAAATTGTGCTAATTGATACTTAATTATGGAATAATTTATTTTATGTTGTTTTAAAGATCTTGCTTATTTCCCTTACTCCTGTTAAGAATATTCAAATAATTATTTTTGGACAATTATTTAGGACTATTGTGTGCTAATAATGAATTCATTTTAATAATATTTATGACAAACAGATATTTTTAAATGAAGAATAAATTTTATTACCAGTACAATTGTAATGAAAAGTTTAAAATTTGATTTGATTTTCTTATGGGAAAACTTAAGTTTTTTTTAAATATTAATAGTAAAAATCAAATATTAATAAAATAGATATTTTTTTATAAGGTGTAGGTTTGGTGTGACGTAGAGGTGGAAACAAGATGCAGGTTGGAATTATATGGCGCATGTTGAAGGCTAATGGTGTGCCGCGCATGGTGGTTTTGCGTGTTAGCTTTGTGAAAATACATAAGAGGTACCATGGGACTCTTGGTGGCGGTATTGCGGTTTGGTAGGTGGCGGTTTTGTGGAGATAAATGGAGGCATAGTGGAGGTTCGGGAAAGCTTGGTGGAAGGTGTATCGAGGTGGGCGTTTGATAGTTGAAGGAGGTATAGTTGGTGTGGTGAAGTTGGTGATGCTGGTAGGCTTGGTTCATGCTTAGCGTAAGCCCTAGAGACGTTGATATGTAAGCTAGAGGCTTTTGAAGTGGCTCATGGAGATGGAGAGGGTGGGAGAGGGATGGAGGTGGCGGTGAAAGGCGGTGCTCGCAGCGGTGTTAGGTGACTTAGTTTGTGGCACCATGGTGGCGTTGTGGAAGTTTCATGGTGGGAGAAGGCAGCGTTGTGCGTTATGCATGGAGTGGGAAGTGTTTACATGGTGGTTTAGAGGTAGGATTGTTGTGTGGAGGGCATGAACATGAAGAAGCTATTTAGGATGTAGAGGGGTGATGGGATGCTTTTGTAACTTTAGTGGAAGGAATGCATGTAAGCATGGTAAAGGTAAGGTGAAAGATGCGTACAGTTTGGTACAGTGAAAGATGTGTGGGTGAAGCAAGAGTAAAAGGTTTTTCTCATGACTGCAAGCATGGGTCTTTTGAAGGCATGAAAAGACAGGGAAGAATGAGAACGATTTTGTGGCTAAAAGGGTTGAAGATAAGCATAACTTGAGTGGAACATCTTGGTGAGGAAGAACGCATGGAGAGAGTGGGGCGTGAAGTTTTTTTTTTTGAAATTTTATGTATTGGATGGATACATTTGTTTATTTGGTGTCATTACTTTAAAACATTTAACATATGATATAAATGTGATCGAAACCAAAATGAAGAAACCAAAGAAGCAAAACAAAACATGAATCCATGAAAGATCTTTTTACGTAAAAATGTTCATCATGGGCAATAGGGGCACAAGATGAGAACATGGGTTACCACTAAAACGAAGGTGAAGAAATTTTTACCTTGAAGAGGGCTGCTCAAAAGAAAAACTTCTCTTCCTCAACTTTTCTTCTCCTCTGCTCTTTGCTCTATCTTCCTCTTTCTCTTTTCTCTGTCGTTTTTTTTTTCACTCCCCCTCTGTTACTCATTCTGCACCCTCTCATATATTTCCCCCCTCTCTCTCTCAGTATCCTTTTTTCAACGAATCACTCCCCCTCGCAAGCCATTTCCCCCCTTTTTTTCCAAAAGAAAACCAAGCAATCCCTCCATAATTTGAAACGCAAAGTGTTTCTAATACCAAATAGGAAATATAGGAAAACTTTTGCTGCAATGACCAAAAGCCAGCCCTTGTAAGAGGACAAAACTATCTTTCCTTTATCTCTATGCATCAGTGGTAAAAATATTGGAGACATATGTTAGGGACAGGCTGTATCGGAGGTACAGAAGATTTGAAATTGCAAGTGGTATGGGGGTGCACCATTGACCCAAGTAGGGGGTTGAGAATAGAAAGGTAAGCCATGATCTAAGAGAAATGGGAAGGGGATGGGTTATGCCCCTGTACCCATCCTAACTCCATATATGCGTATAATAAAAGAATACACAGAAAACTTTTTTTTTTGAATAATTAAATATTTACTTTTTTGAAATTTATTTTGATTAATAAAATAAAAAAAGTTTTACTTCTTTTTTAAACTATGATTTTTTTATTATTATCCGCACGAAATTGAGTATGAACAGTAACGTCGGTTAGATCGACGTTACCTCTTTTCTTTTCCGTGTCAGTCTTAGAATTAGTTTTGCTAATGCTATTTACATCTCATTTTAAGGTCAGTACTAACTTAAACGAGCTTTCGGTGACTTAACATTTATTATATAATCAATATTATTTTTACACGTATACATCAATTTTTATCTATTTGTGTCAGTTTTGACACACTATTTCTTTAATTTTTTTAGTGTAGGATAAAATTTTCATTATTATTTGTTTGTCACATAAAGATACTTACACATGCCCAAAACTTTTAAAGGTTATGTAAATGAAATTTTGGTATTGAAATAGTTTGAATGTTCGAATTAATTGGGCCAAGAAAACAATTATGGAAATTGCGAAATTTTAATAGTTATAACATGAGTGTTATACTTACATAATACTATTTTTGATATATTTTTTATTGACTAGAATTTATTAAAAACAATAACAAGAGAAGAGTAGATTATTATATAAGATTGAGATTTTTATTAAATTTAAACTAATGAAAAGTATTTGTATTTCTCTATTGTAAAATATCTATTCTGTAAGTGTAATATGTGTTGGGAAAATCTGAAGAGGCAAAACCGGGGAGATCTCACAAGAATGAGAACTGAGCTAAACCCACACAAGGAAATGACACCAGTTTCAACCCAAAACCTTAAGGCATTAGGTTTGTGGGTCTTCTTTCTTGTATGTTGCTCAACTTTCTCACTTCTACTCAATGTAGGACTTAGACTCACACTTGGATACCTAACAATCTCCCCCTCAAGTGAGAGTCCCTTCCACATTGGTACACTCCCTCGAGCAGAAGCATTTTCAAACACGAGTACCTTAATCACAAACGACCCTCACTTGTACCGCCGTTTACACACTTAAACGGGACACGCTTCCCTGAAACTTTCGTCAGGAAGACTTTTGATACAGGGATCAAACTGCAGTCGTATGAGCCAGTCACCGCCACGAACCTTCGGCTCTGATATCACTTGTTGGGAAAATCCGAGGGGGAAACATCGGGGAGATATCTAACAATGAGACATGAACCAACATATAAGGGAATGACACCACCTTCAACCCAAAACCTTAAGGTATTAGGTTTTTGGATCTTCTTTCTTATATGTTGCTCAACTTTCTCACTTTTACTCAATGTGAGACTTAGACTCACATTTGGATACCTAACGATATGTACTAATTAACAATCATTTTAGAAGTTTTAATTGGAAGTTCTAGCTCAAGTGAGTCTTGTATTTTGTAAAATTAATCTTATGCAATTTTACCAATTTTCTACAAATACTATATTTTTTTATTATTTTAAAATACTCAGTAACTTTTTAATTTATTCCATCAATTTTAAAAAGTTTTCCAAATTAATTGTAGAGTGTATCGGTGACATTTTTTTTTTTAATTTCTTATCTTTTTTTCATTTTAATATATTTCTAATGTACTTTCTTGTAACATAATTTGTATTAAAATATAGATGAATAGTTATATTAGTATTACATGTTTTTTTTTCTTTCATTTTCACTTTAAATTTAAATTAATTTCATAAATTAATTTGACAATATACCGTTTACACTTAATTATATATCATCATTTAATCATATATCATAATTTAATCATACATCTAATTAATATAAAATCTCTATTTATGAATTAATTTCTTTCTATTTAATTTATCTTTTAGCTTTTATTTATTCAATAGTTATGTGTTTCATAACTAGTTATACTAAGTTTGGGATTTTTATTATTTTAAGCCTTGAGATTTTATATGTTCTTGAATTACTAAACATCTTCTTTTGTAAGTTTTAATTGTGAAACTTTATGCTTGGTTGAGTTTTCGATTGTTCTCTTAAAAATAGTTTATATTGTTGTTGTATTTTCTTACAAAATTAGTTATTTTAAATTGTGATATGTTACGAAAAAGTGATTATTTTGTCTCTTTTTATGGTTTTTGTTAACATTTAAATATATATTTTTTATTTTATATTTGTTTTAGGAATGACTTTTGTTCCTTAACCTTAAATGAAAGGAAAATTATTAGAGGTTAGTATTCTCTTCCACTAAGTGTTATTATATAAGTAATGAAAATAATTAAGTGATGAAACCAAAACTTAATTAAGATTTGAATTTGTTCATTGTTTCAGTCTTAAAATAATTTCACAAGAATCTTAAACAATGATAAGAGTAAGAATTAAATATAAGAATAAAGAATAACTTAAATACATATAATGTAAAAGAGATAAAACTAATTGAAATTAAACAAATGAGTTATAGAAAATATATCAACCAGAGAGTTTAAGCTAAAGAATATGAACTTTGGATAGAATTAAACTAGAAGAAAGATAACTAAATAAAATAAAGAAAATGAGATAAGAAAACAAAGAAAGGAAATTAGTTAGATAAAATAACAATATGTACCACTTGTGAAAACTTCACCATCATTATCAAGATACATATTTGATTAAGAAAACACTTGATTGTGATCTATATCATTTAGTTAAGAAAATATTTAAAATTCATCATTTTCAAACCTCGTTCAATGTTCACCTATGATACTAAAGACATGGAAATCTTGCTTAATCTTTTACAAAATATTTCAAATATATAGAATGACTCATTTTTTAGCAGACCCGAACAAGATTTTTTTTTCAAAAGTTTTGAACCATATTTTATGTTTAAATACCCTATTTTTTTTATGTTAAAATCATCTCTCATCTTCCCTCGACATCAAGTAGGTGGCCTTTTGCTTACTTAAGTTCATCAATCCCATAGAGATTTTTCTTTTGTCTGATTGTGAATACAATTTGTTCATCATAAAATGAGCTATACATGTGTCCATATTAAATTAAACTATACACCATTGTCACATAATTGATTATGCTTAGCAAATTATATTTTGGTCCTTTTACATTATTTTTAATGCAAACATGTGAAAACATACCCACAAACCTAGTACTAGAAATCTTATATTTTCTGACTCTATTAAAGCCTACTTTACCGCCTTCATGTTTTTTGAAGTCTAGGAATGTAGACTTTGCCTCCGTCATGTGTCGTTAGCATCTACTGTCTAGTAACCGACTTTGATTTTGACCTCTTCCCATATAACAAATTTGCTATGCGAATTATAAGCTCTTTAAGTACCTAAATCTTTTTGGATCTTTCTTATTAATTATGTGTAATTATTTTATGTGTAATTGTCTTATGTGTGTACATTTGACATGTATACATCCAGACTTTCAACAGATCTTACAACTATTATAAAAGATTTCATAAAAACATCTTTCATTTTTTTGTCCCCATCATATCATATCAATTGTTCTATTTCTTCGACATCTGTCTCTTGTGTTTGTTCAAAAGATAATATATTTTCACTAGTCGTAACTTAATTACTTTTGAGGTTATCATTTTCCAATGTTAAAGTGTTAAACCTTTGTTTGACCTCAAGATATTTTTCAAAGGTAGAGTTACAACTAGTAAGGAGATCCTAAAAATATATATCATTATTCTCATCCTCATTAGATGATGAGAATGATGAGTTTGGCACAATATCAAAACAAAAGTTAGGTTTAGATAACCTCTTTTATGTCTACCATAAGATAGAGATCAACATGTTTGTTTGCATTAGAGTTTGAGTCTTGTGAAGTAGCCATCAAACTTTTCTTGTGTGAGCAATGCTTTCTTCTTAGCTTCATTTCTCATGTTTCCATGCTTATAACACTCAAAAAAGCAATGTCTTGTAAAGGTTTCTTTTTCTTTTTCCTATACGAGCTTTCTTTTCTTTTTAGGGGAAACCCTCTGTTTTCTTGCCCTCTTTGTTTAAATAGTTACTTGAATCTTCTAGATGTAAGAGTGATTTCGTTATTAGATGAATAATTTGAATATGTTTCCATTGTTTGGTAGTCGTTTCTCTTGAGGAAGATCTGGCCTATAGTCTTTTCTTTACTATTATTATTACTTCCTTTTGTTCTCTATCCTATAGGTGAACTTCATGAACTCTCAAAATCCCAAAAAACTCATCTTGAGTGAGCTTTTCGAGATGATAGCCTCAATGATGGTTTTAGGCTCCCCGATCTTATGCATGTTGTCAAACAACTTCAAATTTATTTGTGCTTTGGAGAATCTCGTATCCCTTTTACAATTTTTAATGTGCATGCTTTATTATATTTATTTTTGAAAAGTACACAAATAAGTGTGTAACTTGCTTTGTTGTTAAGATGAATCTTGTTGTAGTCTTCCTCATTTTAATTCTCCTTTTGAGATGTGATCTCTACATGTCTTTTAATGATGATTTGTGATGGTTGATAATGTGTGAACTTTATATACATTTTCATTATATATTTTCCTACGGAAAGTCTTCTCTAAAGAATGCAAGAGGTCTAGAGAGAGAAGTTCCTTTTGCGATCATTTAAGATTTCATGCTTGCCATGGGATCTTTTTCTTCTAACACTTTTGGACGCACAACCTTTTAGAGATTGAGCACTGATACAAACTTCAAAAAACAAGAAAAACACAAGAAGGGAGGATTGAATTGTGTTTTAAAAATTTCTTTGTTTTTTCTTAGTATCATATGATGTTTCACGGTAGACGCTAGGTTCAGTATTTAAAGAAATGAAAGACTTAATTCTTGCAACTTTTGTGTTAACAGTTCACCCTTTTTAAGTTGTTATGCAAATAACATACAATATACAGAGAGATGAAGGAGAGTGCTTTCATGATACTTTTATACTAATTTGTTTGTCGCAATAAACTATATTCAGTTCTTGACCAACCAGTAAAGTTTCACTAAGCAGACTGTGAAGTACACAAGTACTATTTTATCAGACCGCTCTTGATTAACATTGAGTATTCTTTGTGGTTGTAGCCTACTTTGGCTAATCTAGGTCAAGTATTTTATACTTAAGCCACTCCTGAATGACTACTAAGTATTCTTTACTCAGATCACTCTTGGTTGAACACAAAGTATTATTTCATAAGTCACTCTTGGCATAGCACAATTACAAAGTTTGGTTGATCAACAAGTTATTTTTTACTCTCACTAGCGTCTTCAATGTATACAAGGTTTAAGCTTTCTCTACTAATTTGTAGGAATGAACACAAATTGTGTTCTTATAAAACCTTTGGGGCATAAGAAAATTTGACAGAGTTTCAACACTTGCAAATTATGGCTCTTTTTTTTCAAAACATGTCTTACATTCTCTCTTTCTGTTTATTGAGTATCTTTGAACTCTCTTAATTGTCTTTTTCTTGCCTGATAATCTTCTGTGTTGAGAAATATTAAATGCATGACAACTAACATTAATTTCTTTAATTTCTTTTCTCTTCACGCAATCTCTTTGATAAACAGCATAAACAGTAGTGCTTATCTTTTTTCGATGGCATAACCTTTTACACCAAAATAATGGCTAAATATGAACACCAAAGGACATATAGTTAAACTAGAGTTGAAAAAAGCTTGTATTAGGAGAATTGACAAATGTTTCAAATTTTACTCTACCTTTAAAATATATTTAAATGTTGTTTGTTTGGCATTGTGGACTAATGTAGAAGACATTTTTTATAATACAAACTCTAGCTTTAAAAATATTCTTCATTAAAATTGTTAGTTTGATCATTTGGTTGTACTTATCGTTTCATCTTCAATTTTCGACTATCAACGTTGTGGTTAGTTAACATAATGTTTTAATAGTTTAATAAACAATACACTTGTATGGTCTAATATTCTTTGTATAAGGAGCAATTAGTTTAAACACTTTATCAAAATTACTGGATGTTCAACTTTTTCCCTAACAACATCAAATAATGTCAAAGGTGTCAAATAATATCAAAGGACAAGATAAAAAAAAAATATATATATATATATATATTATTTATGATCTAATGTATGCACCTGTCTTGTTGGTTTAAAGACTTAATCAAAATTACTAGATGTTCAACTTTTTTCTCTAACAACAATATATATTATTTAAGGCTTCTGAAATCTAATATTCAGGATTTAGAATATTGACTTGAGAGACAAAATAAAATACAGAATTAAAATATTGACTCAAAAGACAAGATAAAATATAGATTTTATCTCAGGATGGATGGGATTATGTAGGCACACTAACGCGGACATGATTAGAAGTGTGGCTTGAAGAAGCTGGCAAATTTAATTGGTCTACACTGCAAGCAAATTTTTGTACTAGTCTTGAGTGATAACTTGTTCAGGACTACATGAATCCTAATTTCTTGGTTGGTCCTAATTCTCTTCAATCTCTTCCTAGACAAGATTGTGCATTGTAAATTATTTTTTGAACCTAAGTTAAGAGGATACTGGAGTTTCTTATAGCACATATTAACAATGTCCATTCTTTCCATAATAGAAACAAACCTTTTCTGAGACACGTTCCCAACTGTTATTGTCTTTGTGTCTGTCAAAGTTCTTTCTATTATCACTGATACCAACAAACACTTCGGTTTCTTCACCAATACTTTGGTTACCATGCCTTTCACGTTGAATTATGACAGAAAAAAACTGTTTAGAGAGGGTAAAGGATTCATCAACAATATTTGAGATTTGACAATTCCAAATTAATCTTTCAAACCGTTCAGAAATTGAATACTTTCTGAAAGTCTATAATTTTTTGCATTACTCAAGACTTTGCACTTACATCAAATAGGATAAGTGCAAGTACGATTCGACATATAACACAAATCAAATCTCTTGTGAAAATCATTCCTTTAAATCAGACTTAACATTTTTCACGAAAACTAACCTCTCTCCTATTGATGGGAAGATGAAATTCACGATCCATGAGTGCACTAAATTGTTGCATCTTTCCCAAGAGAGATTATGTGAATCTATAACAGGTGATACCAGGACAGTTCTGTCATCAAATCTGTATCTGTTCTTCGCGATCAAAGCTTGGGGTATCATTCTAGCCCAGAATGATTGTTTCTTGTTGTAAGTTCAGGTGTGATAGAAACATTGGAAGGGCCTTCCCTTCCTTGAATCTTGAAAAGGGTCTAGGATAGTGACTGCATCCTCGATGGGTAGAGATATCATAATAAGAAAACTGGAATCATTGAAGTTTTAAATAGAATGTTTCTTGTACATAAAAAATAAAAGAAAAGTAACAAACTAAAACAGACATGACTGATGTCTATAACCATGTAGCGGATCATGAGTTGTTGATTCAGTGGTGGTAGTGGATGAATCATGTAATACACTTTGCAGCTATTTTACGACTCCAATTTTTGTTACTTTTATATTTGTTTGTTACTTATGCTATTTTTTACAGGTCTAGTAACTGTTTCAAAAACATTAGTTCTATTTTTCAAATTGCAGAAGGATAACAATAAATCAAATGCGTAGATGTGACCATTTAAGGAGCGGGGAAAATGATAAAATGAGTGAACAGCAAATGCATCATGATTAAGGTGTCAAATTATTTCCTTGAAGAGAAGGAGTAGCAGATATTCCATGTAAAACTCTGCGAAACTCAAGTAAAGCGATTCCTTTTTGTTAACACCTTTCCTATAGCTTATTTGTATAAAGACTCTACATAGCTTATCGCGATGCCTTGATGCCTTGTTCAGTGCTTTGAGAGCTGAAAGGTAAGTGCAAAAGGAGATATTTGTAGGTGCCCAACATCAAAAATTGTATTCGAACGTTAGTGCTACTTTTACAGGTTTGAGTGACTCGCTTGGACTTTTACCCGATGCCATGAAGTGTTTAAAATCCCTCTCAGGTTCCAAATGTCTTCAACCTTTTCAGGCTGGACATTTGCAGCAGAATCTACCTGCAAATTAGACAAAAGGTTAGATGTCACTAAATATCCCTGACTAAATTAGAGGGGTGATAATGAAAATGGTGTGAATATAGTATTAGAAGAGTAGTTATTCAACTTCTTGGGCAGTTAGTTGTTAGCAAAGTAGTTAAGTCAATTACACAACTGACTAGGTTGTTAAGTATTATAGTCAACTAAGGCGTTAAGATAGGTACTTAGTTATAAGCTGTCACTATGACAACTATACTGATCCTGTAAATTCTTCAGTGTATATATACCTTTGTTCTTTTAATTAATAAAATCTCTATTCTGTTTAACTTAGCATCTAGAGCTTGAAGGTCCTCAAGGGTTAAACCTACTCCTTCCACTTTGCTTACCTCCGCTTCTAACTCAACACATTCTCACACTCAATCTCTGGAAAACTATATGAAAAAAGTTTTCTTCTATGGTACTAGCAGGTAGAATCTATATCAGCACATTGCCTCCAGCATTTAACTGTAGATAATCTATATAATTGGTCAAGCTTAATACATTATGTAAGTACATAATCAATTATGGAAAGCTTATAAATTATATACATGGCATTATAAACATCATAGAACAGCACTCTTTCGTAAGAAATAACGTGAGTGCATCACAAATGACAAAATGGTCTATATCTCAATGCTAGCATGACTTTCCCTAGGTTTCTGGCATTTGGAGTGCGGATCCAATTTACAATAAATCATCCATTCAAACCCTTGCATTTACCTAAAACAAAATCACAACTTACCTACAGATCAACACTAATCCATAGGCGCCTATAGTAAAAACACTGAAACAATCAAAGGCTAAAAAAGAAAAGTTATTGACAATGGAGTAAGATGCAACTTTGTATCCAGTTTGATACAAAGGTTGGGGTTAACTGCTAACCCCAACAATAGATGACTGTTAACCACTTATAATTTGAATTGAATAACCATTATCCTACCATCGTGGTCCTACATAATATATCTATACATGTTAACAACAGATTTACAGACTCGTTAAGTACATTAGAAAAGATACTAGAATCACAACAATGGGACTACATACCGCTTTTGCAATAATCTCAGTGCTCTGAAGAATATCAGCTGTGACTTCAAACAACACCCATGCCCATTTGTCACTGCTGGCATGCTCTGATATATAGGGAACCCCACTTTTCTGAAATCTTGAAGCTTCCATCCATGTTTTGCCTCCATCAATAGACACATCTACTCTCTCAATGCCTCTGCCACCTCCTGAGGCCGCATATCCACTAATTTTTACCTGCACACGATGTTGCAAGAATTAAGATTTCAGTAAATTACAACAAGGACAAAAAAATGCAAGAAAAAACTATCGAAAAATCATCAAATGGAACATATGCCAAAAATTGAGTTAAGGTGGATGGATAGGTGTGTATTGAAAATTTGTTGGTGCAAAGATTGTGTACGTGTTTTCATTTTCAGGAAACTTCAAATACAAGTATTATTTGAATTTACTTAAGAGGAAAACAAATAATTTTCTCAGTACTGGAAATCGATTAGGGAACAAGAACAATATATTTTGAACAAAAAGTCAAATCAAATAGAGTGATGATAATTGGAGACCAGAAAATCCTAGTCAAAGTTCCAAAGGTGCATGCCATTTATTTAATGAGATCAAGATAAAGAAAAAAAAACAAAGCAAATTTATATGTTTTAGAACTTCATAGTGACTAATAAAAACACTTTCATGTAACTCAAAAAAAGCAAAGAAGAATCAATGCTTCCCACATATACATGCATGAATAGCCCATTATAGGCCGGTCTGGACAAGTTTCTCAGTAAACTAAAATAAGAAAAAAACGAATTTTGAGTTCTCAATAAGCTAAAATTAGAGAAGTTATATGAGAGAGAGCTTCTACAAATTGGTTAATGCATAAGCTACTTTTAGGATATGAATAAGCTAATTTCAATTTTTCCTCTCATAAAAGGAACTTATGGAGAAACTAATCCAACCAGGTATACACAAGATTAAATAAACTAACCTTCCCAGGCTTTATTGTGCTCACATCTTCTAGAGAACATATAACACACTGCCACAAAAAATTAAGCATTAGTTTTTGTTAGGAAATCAAGAAACGGAAATCCTAATACACAACACCTACTCTGCCACAAAAAACACTGCAACAGAAAGAGTTTGTATTCCTTGACAACCTTATAGCAACACACACCTGGGAAAACAAATTACATGCCTCCCTCCCCCCTCCCTCCTTTCCACAAAGGGAGCACTCTCCTTTTCACACTAGAAAATCCCAGTACCTCAATGTAATAACATGAGCTGAAAAAAGCTCCGCTACAACAAAGGACCTGTTTACTACGCCAAATCACATATGAACTACCCAATTACAACTAATCACAATTTTAACCCCTTTTAACTTTTTCTTCTATGAAGTTCGTCCCCAATTTTTTTCAGCTTTATCACCATTGCAACAGTTTGAAAGAGGTTTGGTAAAACAAACATAAACTTGTTCTGCTTGGTTCATCATGCCCCGATTACTCAAGATGTAACGAATTATATGTATTAAACAGAGTTTAAAAATACCAACTGAGATTTTTTGTACTTAAAAAGGAAGGCAGAAACAGAAACAGTAAAATAATCAAAATACCTGAACTGGGAAATCCATTTGGGGTCTGCGGGTAGACCAATCAATATTGTCCCAATTAACTGATGGTGGAAACATTTTGTAGTCCTTTTGCATGAAAAAACCCTGATAAATGATAATGTGAAGTTATAGGGCATTTGAATAGGAAACTTTTGGTATATGAATACAACTCTACATAATATATTAGACCTGGCATTCTTCTGCGATGATATTGATCTCTTCCAGCCATTTAACAGACCGGGCTCCAATGACACCAGGAACAACAACACGTAATGGATACCCATGATCCCTATTAAGAGGCTAATGAAAGGGATATTAAACAGAGCTGAAAACACTAAATAAAATAATAACATAATATACCTCACCACCCAAAGCCAAAAGAAATATCCAGAAGTAAATCCACACTAATTTATAATTGTGTTACAAAGGAAAGACAAAGATTAAAGATATTTATGGTTCAATGACAAAGTCTATGATGAATAGTACTCATGCATACCCCCTAGGTGTTCTTCTCGTTACCTATAAGAGAGTAATTGTTTTAAACTTTGCAAAATCTATTCAATAGCTAATCTTATTTATTCTACAGTGAATCATTGGGTACACGCAAAGAAGTAAGAAAAAAAAAATTAAAAAGGAAACTCAATAAATATTATAAATTAAAGATACTTGATTTATATCAGATTTATGCAAGTTCAAAGCCAATAGACTAGTGCCTGGCCTACTTCTTGGCATAAGTAGGTTACGCTCTTTTAATAGAAAAATCCATTTCATATCATATCATATTATTTAGAATGCTAATGAGAGACTCCTATCTATTGTTTTGTCCTTTTCCACCCAAAACCTATAGTTTTGATGAGGGCCACCATTTCATATCTAACATTGTTATTGTTATAATTCTATAAATAAGGAGTTGATCATATAATCCATATATATATATATATATATATATATATATATATATATATATATATATATATATATTATAAACGTTTTTATTTATTCATATATCATAAAGCATATAAAATCTAATCCATTTTTATATTGATTTCTTTTTCTTAACATAAATAAAGCACCCATATTGTCTCAGAAACACCCGGTTTCAACTCAATGTTTCTCCCTTATCTAGAGTTTAACAATTATGAACAATAAGAAAGCATTTTCATTTTGTATCTTCTCTTCAACTTTGTGTTCTTTTTCCTTTTCTCCCTCTAAATACCACAGGCTCTAACTAGTAATGGTTCCTCACTAATTCTTGAACACAATTCTAGTTAACAAAGGTTTGGTTTGTATTGTAATAGTTTCCATTCTATCATTATAATATTAAGAGACTTCCCTTTTGTCTTTTCCTCCTTTTCCATCCCGACCTTATGTCCCATAACTCCAACAATAATCATTTCCCTCATATTTTAGATCAATAAAAATAAAAAATATGACCACCCTTCTCGTGCTTATATTTTGGAATTTCTTTTCGTAGTTTCTAATTCAAAATCCAGTTATAAAAGCATTCTAGTATTCATGTTCTTTTCGTAGGTTATAGTCTCTAAGTGCTGTAGAACTTTTTCTGGATTGTGATGCTTAATACAACTAAAGTAATGAAGCCTCTTTCCCACCAGGTGGGGTTGGCTACCTTGATCCAACAACACCACAATGATAATGTGCAATTATTCATCACATCTGTAGTCATTAGACGAACCATTGACAACTAAATCCTTCATAATGGCTTTTCCTATAGTTTTTCTTGATCTCCTAACTTTACGTGATAGGGCTACCCTCCACTTGATCTCCTTAGTAGGGTTTAAATCTTCTCTAGACATGCATAAACTACCTATAGTAGCATGACTAACTCTTCGTGTTCCAACTCTTAAAGGTTGAAATTTTCAACGATTTACTTAATTCTCTAAGGAAGGTTTGTGGCATTAGAGGAGGACATGGTGGTAAAGAACATCCTCAATGCACATATTGTTAAAAAGTGGGCCATACCCAAGAATATTGCTACCATTTCCATAGGTTTCCCAACAAGATAGCCAATATGTCAAAATTTGATGTTGTTGAACTAAAGTTTTAGATGAAGAATATCAACAATATTTGAGGTTGAAATCCAATAGGCTAGCACAATCATCTACAAATACCAATTTGTCAACAACTTACATTTCACAATCTTAGAAAAGTTAAAGTCTATGGATAATTGACTCAAGTGCTTTTGATCATATTTCTGGCATTACCTACCTCTATATGTTCTCTTTCCTTTCTTTTCCTGAAATTCCTCATCTTATAACCTTAGCTAATGGATCTAAAGTTGTTTCTCAAGGTATCGGTCAAGTTTCCCCTTTTGCTTCCTTAAACTTAAGATTTGTTCTCCTTGTTCCTACATGTCCATTCAATCTTATTTCTTTAAGTCAATTAACCAATTCATTGATTTGTTCAAAAACCTTTGATGGTCCTGTTTTTATTCCCTGATGTCAATGTTCATGTTGGATACAATGTTCTCAACAACAGTCACAATTCTCTGTTGGCTTATTTACATCAAGTACTAGTTGACATTTTCCTAGTGAATATTGTTTACTACCAACACTATTCCAATAATTATTGTTTACAATTGATGTTTTTCTAGTCAGTATTGTTTACTATCAACGATTTTCCAGCGAGTCGACATTTTTCCGATGTGTACGGTTTACCATCAACGTTTTTCTAGCAACAAATTGATTGCATAACTCAAATAGCCTCTCATGATTCTCTTTAGCCTTGAACTTTATAGCTTGCATGGTACTTTTGATGCGTGCGACTTGTCTCCAATGGTGAAACCTTAAGTTGGTTAGAACAAATCCTTACAAACCAAAAAACAAGAAATGAAAATTGGCTAGGCTCCTACAAAGAGGTTACTACCTTTTGGTCATATCAAAATTCACGATATCCAAGATGATCCTTTCTCCTCATTCCTTCCCTACATACCCCAATTCCCCACTTAAACATTTGGCAATTATGTTACACGAGCTACTTCATCACCTTTACTCTTCTCATCGCGTTTGCTCCTAGCATACACCCTCCAAAACATTGGCCCTTCCCTTCATGTCAACACTCATACACACATTCCTAAAATGTTGCTATGAACCTATTTGCAAAATTATTGACGAGAGGTGGAGTAACCAACTTCACAAGCCTTTGTATGGAGCTTCACATTAGGTTTATACAAAGAGAAGAAATTGCTTGCATCAAAAGAAGATAATGGCTTGGTTTATGCTATGTATAACTTCAAATTGAAAAGTAAACCAATTAGAAAAATTGTTGAATGGATAAGTAAAGGAGGCCATGTTGACAAAGAGAATGTTGAGGATGAGCAACCTCAAGAAGAATGTGAGGGTGATGCTGGAGGAAGTTCAATTGATCCATATGTAGATGCATTTGATGTTAAGGCAATAACGAGTCAAGTCATTATAAGACGCAAGTCTTAAAACTCGTAGGTCTTGTCTTGAATACTCAAGTTTTGATCATAACAAACAAGACAATTTTGATTTGTCTGATAGAAGCTACCTAGTGTGAAATGGGTATTAGACGTAAACAAAAAATTAAATTAAATGAAGCACAAGTTGTTGGCAAAATGCAAGAAAAGCTTGAAGCATAAACTGCAAGATCAAAATAGAAGCATAAAAGTCCATACAAATAGAGCCATATGCTTAAAGTGCTAGACATACACAAGCATAGACGAATCAACCAGAGGCATAAAGGCCAAACAATCACATCATGAACAAACAATCAGACCGTCAATAGATGTTCTACTCTAATACAAGATAACAATATAAAAGACATGAAGATGTTCTACTCTAATACAAGATAACAATATAAAAGACATGAAGTGTCTCATTGAAGCAACCATCTTCGAAGAATCTCTAAAAGAACGGATGCTCTAAACGATATTGAAGAACATATGCATCTAACAAAAGTAAATATATGTTATGGTAGATGTCAAGCAAGAATAGAAGAGTTTGTTAAAGCATGAAGCAACCGACCTCACAAGTAGAATAGACATGCATCAAGTATCTAGTACTAAATGAATCTTTGTAATGTTACATCGTCTAATCTTTCCTATGAACACTTTTCAAGGAAACTTCTGACATAAAGTATCATTCATAAATGTGCAAAAGTTTCGTTCAGTATTGTCAGTTGTACAAAGACATCACAAAGATAAAGAGAGTGGTTTACTCACCTCATCATACTACAATGTAGAGAATTTCAGCAGAAAGTCATGAAAAGCTTTAACTCCTGATGCTCTCAAGCACGCAAACTACACCAACCCCCTTTGGACACCCATATAAGGCAGCTATACCTTGCAAAAGTGAGTAAGGTTCCAAGACATGACTAATGAGCCTCATGTACATGACTAAAGTGTTGGAAAGCCTTCAATTGCTTAAGTTTGTCTTCTAGATGACAAATATAGGGAGATATCTATATTGTAAATCCTTAACTGCTTTGAAGTTATCTCTAGAAGCAAGGAGCGTATAATTTCATATCCACTAGTTTGAGTGTAAACCTTGTAATCAAACAAATTATTGTAGTATAGCCAATAGAGGCTTTGTGAACTTAGCCTGGAGAGGTTTTGTGTACTCGTGCTTATACTCAGGAGGAGTTTAAGTGGATAGTTTAGAGATGCTTGGTTTTCTATACTTAGCCTAGGGAGAGTGTTGTGTTGTGTACTCGAATAACCAAGAGTGGTTTTATGTACTCATGTAAGTCAGAAGTGACAATAAAAATACTTATAATCTGATTTGATTAATGGAATCCTGTGACAATAAAAATACTTATAATCTGATTTGATTAATGGAATCCTTTTGCCTTGTCATTGGGGAACTCAGCGTAGTCTAGGTTGGAGTGAACCAATATAAAATTGTGTTATTGTAAGCTTTCTATTACATGTTGTTGGTTATCCCTTTCAAAAGGGTTGTAAATTTATTGGATGCCAATGTTGATGATGATGTCATTAGAGGATTAGACATGGACTTTTGAAGACATTTATCTTTATTTAGTTATTGAAAAGTTATCATGTCAAGAACTAAGTTTTGTATTGTACGAACTTGTGTTTTATTTGGTGCAGCTTGAACTTATAGTAGCAATGTGCTACTGGAATTAATTATTTCCTAAGTGAGGTTTACTATTTTACTTCATAATGGGATTGACATGTTGATTTATTATAATACTTATAGTTTTAATATTTTTTTATATGTAGTAAACTCTTACAAATTGAGAGAGCTTTTATGAGTTTACATAGACTCTCAAGTTTGACAACCTTAAAACAATAGATTGGCAGCGTATATGATGAATTAGGTCAAAGAAAGGAGAAAATGTGTTCTCAATGACCAAATATACAAAAAACAGAAAAAGGAAATCATTCATGTAATAAACATGCATTATATTCGTTCAATATCTTACAAACAAATTAAACAATGAAACCTGCAGTACTTATAGTAAAGATATCAGAAACCTAAAGCGTAGCATGAGATAATGAAATCTCATAATAAAAATTTCTTGAAAACTTTAGTGCTGCAGGGAGATAACGTAGTCAAAGCTACTTACTTCACCATTCATTTCATAAGCTAGCAGAACATCTGCTTCGGGATTTGTGGCCTGGCTAAGTGGTATTGAAGCCTTGTATGGGCCTCCATTTTCCTCCTATCAGTTTTTGCAATTTGAAAAAAAGAAATCAACATAACGATTCAACTGAATAGTACAAATAATCAAAATGAAGTCAATGTATCTCGAGTAAACATACGAGCCATAGCCATTACCTTGCACTTATCAACGCTTACAAACTCCACGTGTCTTCCACCAAATTGAGTTACACTAGTCAACTTTGGAATTCCAACGAGTTCTAGAACATCAGACAATTTGGCACCACCCCATATGGCTGAGAAAGGCAAATATAATGAAACAGTGATATCTATTACTGTAGAGATTTAGTTTGTAGCTAAGTACTCAAGAGGCATCCAAGTTGCTTTGGAAATTAATTAATCAAGAATTCAATGTGTTTTGTTTCCACCTTTATAAAAGTTTTGCGCACATTGGACCAGAGGCTAGACATTATAGCTTTTGCAAAAGGTTCAATTTGACGTGGCTATTCATGTGTGTATTGAATGAGATTCCAAACAATCACTTAATCCTAAGCCAGGTCACTTACACTCTGGTCTACCTCTCCTTCCATTGCAGGCCTTATATTCCCTTCATACCCCCTCCACCCACCCAAAAAATAACTCCTGTCAATTTTCATCCCATTATTCCAAGAAAGTTGACAATACTAACCATTTCCAATGGCAGAAACATCCCAGCCAACTCCCTTCACTGTTTTGGTCTTGCTCATAGCAGTTCTTCTATTACCTGCACACTGAGATAAATCATTTGCAGGATGTAATTATCTTATCAACAGCACAAAATCCATGGCTCCAATTCAACCCAAATTCTGCAAAACAGCACACACCTGTAATGTAGCAGCGACATTATACTTTGGGAGCATCCTGTCATCAAACAACACTGTCACTTCATTGTAAACATGACAAATATTAAAAGACCCAAATTATTTTCCCAGAACAGGTTGGTGTTGTTAATAACTCTTGGATAAATGAAATGTCGCCATCATTGTGACTTATCCAACTTTTACTGCGTAAGTAATCAAATAATTTTTTAAAGGAAGGTTATTGAATCCGAACTGTCAAACCAATTTTTGAATTGTGAATCATAGACGATATCAAATCATAAACCTAGCCACAACGAAAAATATAGATTGAAATATATGGTATAATAATGTTTAGTAACATAGTAATATTTAAAACCAGAAATTAACAATACACAAGGCTCGTGAAATAAAACAATAAGTCATAACTAAGTGCATGAATTCCATTCCTGAAGACTGATAACAGAACAATGGAACAGCCAAATGTACTGCATGGAATGATTGTTACAGTATAAAACGTAGAAGAAAAATGAAAATATAGCATTCGAATAATCAAATACGGTGTGCTCAACACTCTTAATAACGGCCCACAACCACAATGATGGCCACAATGTCAATTTTCGGAGTTTTGATGACCTCAACACAACCATAATTACGGCTGCATCAGCCGCATTTATTCCTAATTTCCCAGTGTAAGGAATGCAACAACACTACAATTGTAGCCACATCGACCGCATTTGTTTGCAAGTAAGTTCCCAAAATATAAGCAACCCTAAACCAAACCACAACCGAGACTGTACTAGCCAAAAGCCTTAGCCATGGTTCACATGATTCAAGGACTAATTTGACCAACACCGTAAAATCAAGCAACTAATTTGACATATTAGTCAACATCCACCCTCAAATCGAGCCACGGCAAATCCAGCTGAAATCACGATATTCAATGTACGACTTTAACCATCAGCTATACCAAACACACACTAACCAGATATCTTTCATCGCAAGCTGTTTGGGACGCTCCAGCAAACCGTTCACGAATACCGAGTACCTGCTCCGCACAACCAAACGCGTCACAAGATAAACTAAAACCTACAAAGATAAGGCACAGCGATGGAAGAACCTGTTTATGTCCTCAACGATGGGAATCGGACCGTGATTCCTCTTGTAAAAGAAATCGGAAGGCGTGACGTAGGAGGCAACCAACGTGGAACGCGGTGGCTCCGCATTGAACGGCGTCTGAAAGGGAAAACGGAAAGCGGCGATTGGTGTTTAGCGGTTGCAGAAATTGGGAACGGAGAGAGAAAGGGATACGAAATTGGCTTGCCTTGGCGTTAATAAGAAGAGAAGGGTGACGCTTCGGCTCCTGCGAGTAATCGGAGGGCGCTGTGAGACCTGGCATTTTCGCTGAAACGGAAAAACGAAGAAGTGAAAGCGAGTGCGTTGTGATAATGGATGTCTTTATCGAGAATGTTTGTGGTTATATACGTGCCATTGCAGGGATGACAGTTACGATGTGTCACACTTTGGCATTGAAGAAAGCGATGAAGAAATAAAATTAAGTTGTTTTAAAAAATAATTAGATTGGTGTTTTCCTATTTTTTTGTTTATTTTTTTTTAATCTTTCTTATTTTACTTTACATAGGTCTAAAGTATTCGGCAAAGATCAAGATATATTAATTAAGACATTAAGTCTAATAAATGTTGAATAAACTATAATTAAAGAATAATCATAATTAATGTTAATTAAATATTATAAATTAATTTATAGTTTTAAAATTAATCTTAAAAATTGTTATAATCTAAAATAGTTTTTATAAATAGTGGGATGCTACGTTTTCAAATCAATCCTTTAATATTCTAAATATGTATACTTATTTAAGTGTTGGAAATTTTTTTACAAATATTTCTTTTAACTGAGACATAGAATTTCTTAGAAAACAAGTCTGAAAGCACCTTAGTTATCTATACAAAAACAAATTTAATTATAAAATATGTAGTTGAATTTGATAATATTCACCATAGAATCCATCATAGTGTGATTGTTTTGTACCTTTCGTGATAAATTTTAATAAATTACAAAAAAATATTAAATTCACCGTAAGTGCTTGTCGAGTGTTCCACGGATTCATTGAACTCGACAAATGCACTAGTGCGCCACCCTGGAATATTTTGTATTTTCTGCCGTTCTTCTAACCTTTATTTTAAGAAATTTTATACTAGCATTCTTTTTATAAACTGAAAACAGTAACATTTTTTTATCAAAACTCATATCCTGTTTCGGAATAACTGGAATTTGGTTTACTAATCATTTTTTTATAAACTGAAAGAAACGGATAATTTAAATAAATAATTAATAAAAAATAAAAACAATATATGTTTATATTTATATTTTGTTTTTTCAATAATAAATTAAATCAAAAATAAATTAAACAATAAAATAAAAATAATTTAGTATAAGTGAATATAATTAATAAAAAAATTATTAAAATAATAATTTTGAAACAATGCATAGTGAAATTATTAAATATTTAAATAAATTATTAAGAGTAATTTAGAAAAGTATACAAAAATATATTATAAGAATGATAATAGATTATTTATTGAAGTAATAAGAACCATATAAATAATTTTAAATGATAAAAAAAACATGTTTCAAAATTAATAAATGAATATTAATTTAAAATTGATTAATAAAGTTGTGTATTAGTATAAATTAAAAATAAAATTATTGTGTAATAATAATACAAAATGTATGAATTTTGAATTATTATGTAATTAATAATATAGTATATGAATTTGAATTTAAAACGTGTAAAATATCATTAGAAAGTAAAATAATTTAAATATTTATTAAATAATTTAATAAAATTTATTATTATAGGGTAAAATAAAAAGTGCAGTTGAAAACTTCTATTTTAAATATAAAAAATAATATATTTTAAAAAAATAGATTTATAATTAATCGACATGAATCGGTATAAAACGGTTATTTAACATTGAAACATTTAGTAAATATTTATTGAAGTGTCGGTTATTTAACATTGAAACATTTATTATATATTTATTGAAGTATGATAACTATTTAAATATAGAGAGTTCTGTTTTTTATATATAAGATTAATTTATATTTAATATTTTTTAATTTAAAGATATGAAAATGAAAATAAATGAAATTTAAAAAATAAAATGTGGACCTTATTAGATCGTGTTTCTCAATATGGTTATTTTCTTATCTTACAAATCATTAATCATTTCATCATTTGTTAGTCTTGAACAATTTCTATTTTGGATGAGCAACTTGTCTTTATAAACATCATATTACGCCAAATGCGTAATATTTTGTATTCGTAAAATTTCATCTAATAAGTAAAATGTTTAGAACATATTTGAGGTAAAGAGTTTGAGTTTTTCTTCTATTTAACAATCGAAATCAGACGTTGATAGCTATAATATGATATTTTGGTTATTCTGTAAAATAGGTAAGTGAAAGATCAGTAGGTTCATTAAGACTTGCAAAATAAATTATTGTTTTAATCAAAATGATGGAGTTAGCATTTGTGTGGAAGAATTTATTGTGAATATGTTTAGAAACATCATATTTAATATTTTGATCGATAAAATATATGATACTTGAATAATATACTAATATGGCGAAACGAAACAATGAAATTTACGAAATAAAAATCACTAAATTATAGAATATGTAATTAAATTTTATAATATTCGTCATAGAATTTATCATACATTATTGAGTGCGATTATTGTTTACGTTTTAAGATAATAAAAGATTATTTTATTAAGACTGATTATTCTAATAAATTTTAATTATTTATAAAAATTATCAAATTTGCCATAAGTGCTCATGGAGTATGTTTCAGGAATTCATTGAATATCTGTAATGCATTTCCGTCTCATAGGCATTTTAATTCTTCGGAAATTACTTTTTGTACCCCCATTCTTAATTTACACTTTCATTTTGTAACCTATATTTTTATAATTGAGTAAAAATTGTTGTGTTCACTTCTCGCTGTATTCCACTCTTCTTTTATTACCAGTGTCATTGTCTGATGTATTATCACAGAAGAAAAGGAAATAGAAAAAAAAAATCTTAGCTCCAAAATACTATTTCTAGAACATACTTAATGTATTTTAAAAGGATTATTATGAAAAACTCATTTTGAAAAATATATTTTAAAAAGATATTATATACCTTTAAGATAATTTATTCGAGAAATCTTATTTTTAAAAACTTATTTTGAAATATATTTTATACGTTCTAGAAATTTTGTTCTGAAAATCTTATCATGTAGTAAAAAAATGTATTCTAAGCTATATATTTCATAAATTTTGAAAATTTTGTTCTGAAATTTTGTTTTAGAATAAATAATCCAATAGTCATTTCAATGAAATATGTAATTGTTAGAGGTACAAGTTTAATTGAGGAGGTGCAGGAAGCAATTGTCTCATTTTTCTCATAACTTTTTTTCTTTTAAGATTTTTGATACTTACAAAAACAGAACAATCCCAGCAAAAGAGCTATTCTCACCGGCGAAAAAAAAAACAGAAAAACAAATAAAACAGGCATAACTTGACGTTCATGTGTCAAATAACATGAGTCAAGGTCCAAGTCTTAATGGATGAGTAGAATTTATTAGTCCAAAAACCTCAGAAAGAGAAACATGACCCCTTTGCTCATGTTCCGATATAGTTGGTGAGTCTTATGCTCCTTGCACAATAGAAATTTGACCATCGTACTTGTTATTTGCAAGGTTTTACTAGGATCTAATATTAGGTATGGAGAATAATTTATTAAAGATGGAGAAAAGAATATCGAAAGAAAAAATAAAAATAATAAATTAATATGACAAGAAAAAAAAAAATTCACTATAGAGACTTAAAAAATGAAAAAAAAAAAAAAAAGAAAAAAAAAAAAAAAAAAAAAAAAAAAAAAAAAAATAAAAAAAAAAAAAAAAAAAAAAATTAAATAAAAAAAATTAAAAAATGAAAAAAAAAAAAAGGAGACAAAATAAAATGCAAATCTTTTAAAATTTATAAAATACGATAAGATAATTAAAAAATATTCTATAAACATTACAAGACTTATAGAATACTATAAGAGAGTAAGCATTGTAAAGATTAAAATCAAAAGTTCTACTCAACTTAAAAAAAATTCTCTCATCAAACGTAAGCTTCTATTCATAAAATGAGTATGAGCAAATTATAAAAGTTAACATAAATTTATTTATAAGATGGATTAGGACTATTACACTCATTTAATAAGTTATATAATTAACTAATAAAAACAAATGTCCATAAAAGTTTTTAACATTATTAAAAAATTGTTAAATAGTGATTAAAATCAATAATAAAAAATATGATCACTATTAATGTCGAAAGTTATTTTAAAATTTAATAACTGAAATAGTGATCAAATTTCAATAAAAAAAATTAGTTACTAACTACAAGAAAAAAATCTTTTTTTTAAGTTTAATAATTTAAAATATAGTAAATAAGATAATCCATAGAATATTAAAAAATAAAAAATAATTAAAAGAAAAAAAACTAGGTTTGAAATCGTGAAATAACGTCGTCCAAAATTATTACTTCCTGTTACTTAATGAGATATCGCGTCCTATATTGAAACTGTGATTGTAAGTTGTCAAACTTCTCAAATTGAAATCTAAACCATGGAGAGTCAAGAAATTTCACGTGTTTCAGAAATTCCTAATTTGAATGGAAAAATCGAAAGTAAAAAACCTCGAGAGCTCTATAAAGGAAGTGTAATTGAAGATTCATCCTCGTTTAACATTTTAGATTGCATTGTCATTGACAAGTATCAAAGGAATAACTCCATCGTGGTGGCTTGAACCAACGACAAGTCAAAAGAGACATTTGGAGACTTTATTGATCGAGTACTATGAAATGCATTGGCATTATTCTATTTCATTTGTTGTTGGATTATATTCAGTAGGTTTAGGGCTTTTACAAGATCCTTTAATTATTTTTTTTTCACCTTAGGTATTTAAGGGTTCATGATTGATCATCGAGAGTTGGTGATTTTAGACAAGACATCAGGTATAATGGAACCTGGTCTGCTTAAACAAAGTATTCTGAATTTATGTTCATATTGTGTAAGTCATAAGTTATGAGCACAATCTCAACTATTTTAATATTAATATTTTGTTAAAGAATATAAATAAAAGTTGTTACAGGAGTTATGGTCATGGATATAAATAATTGGTGAAATAAAAATAAAGAATGAAATGGATAAAAATAAGTGACTCAGTTTTAAGTTTTCTTTTAATTCAATCATTAATTTGAAAATAAAAGTAAGAATGGTGCAAAAAGTATAGCTTATTAGTAGCAAAAGGTTGAGGATTATTAATTTAAGAAGAATGGTGCAAACGATGTGATTAATGTAGCAGTTTTATTACCTCGACATCAAACTTAGCATAGCCAATGAAGTTAGGATTGCAAGAACTACATTGACAAATATTTATCCCACACTAAAGTTGATCTTATCATCATCATCATATGACTATTAAAAAAGTTTTAGGTGAAATAGTGAGGGTGAGGGATTATTTTAGGGAGTAGGAACACGGTCTAACTTTGGAATATGAGGTATTTGCCTAAACTGAAAGGAATGAAACATGAAACATTTATGAATGTTGAGAAAACTTAAACGAATTTTGTTCTTCCAATTGAGTATAGATAGATGTAACAAAAGATCCTAATTATGTTGTCATAAATTTCCATGCTAATGATATATATAACAACAACAATCCTACGTTTATCCTAACCTCCAACATGAGAGGAAAGCTATATGTGGAAAAACTAGAACGAGGACGAATAGAATAGTAATAAGAACGAGACTTATCATCACATGGGCTATGAAGTGAGGATACATATTTACAACACATATATATGGGAAGCCCCTCATGGTAGGGTATGGAGGATGATAAAGGGAGAAATAAGATTGATTATAGCTTATTTCATGTAAATTTGTAACATGACATGTTCTACAAAGGAAGCATGTCCTTACACATAAACCATAGAGGCATCAATAGGGAGATAAGTGGTAAGTGTCGTTGTTTATGCCATATGCACCTAGTGGTGATGGGAATTAGAGAGTAGGTGAAACCTGAATTTATTGCTAATAAGGATCGGTAGTTTCACACTTATACTTCCCATTTCATTTTTGCCTCTCACTCTCTCTTAGTCTAGTTGTGATGATTTGGATTCTCTTACTGTAATACTTTTCACTTTCATATAACTTAAAAACTCATCTTCCTACTGTTCTAATATCATCTCTACTTTGTCATCTCAAATACACAATTATTATTAATGAACACTCATTGCTCTCCTTTATCATCTATCTATATTAGCCAATAACAATTCAAATATGATCAAGTACAATCTGAGTTCAACATTTCTACTATCATCTAAGGGAATAAAAAAAACAAACAACCTATGAAGGATATTTTTCACGTCTCTTTATTAATTACTTATGCCACACAAGAATGATAAAAAGGTGGAAGATTTCACTATCAAAAGTTGAGGGTTGAAAGTTAGTTGTTACAAGCTAGAATGCAATTGAAAAAGGTTAGCAAAAAAAAAATGAAATGAACTTAATTAATATTAATATTAGGGGTTTGGAGGGGGGACATGAAATGGAAGTATTTGCAAAATTTAGTTGTTACGGAGCCATCGAGAATTTCATGTGTGCAGGAAACTAAGTTAGATACTCTTAGTGAGGTGCTGTGTTACAATTTATAAGGTAGCAATGACATTAGCTGGATGCACAGGGGGTGGCTAAAGAGGGAGGAGGTGTGTTGAATATTTGGAACAACCAAGTGTTTTTAGTGTAAAAAAACTCAAGAAGGTAAAGGTTATATTCTAGTAGTAGGCAAGTACATGACCGGGGGGCGGGGTAACCAGTGAACGGAGCTATTATGAACGTTTATTCGCCTTACTCTAACAATGAGAAGTTTCTATTATGGGATGACATTGTACAAATTAAGTCAAACGAAAGTTGTGCATTGTGGTGTGTGTTGGGCGACTTTAATGCTGTTAGGTACGCTTGTGAGAGAAAGGGCAGGGGTAATAGGAACAGTAACAGGATGGAAATGAAAAAGTTTAATTATTTCATAGAGATATGTGATTTGTTTGATATCCTAACTGTGGGTAGGAGATATACATGGTATAGGTCACATGGGACATCTAGGAGCAAACTGGATGGAGTCTTCATGTCGAAGCTTGGATTACACAGTGGCCAAGGTCTAAGCAATATATTTTAAGTAGGCAGGTGTCTGATTGTTGTGCATTGATCATAAATAATAGTGTTGTTGAATGGGGCCCAAAGACTTTCAAAACTTTCTATGCATGGCAGTTGGAACACGAATTTAAGGTAGTAGTAAAAAGGTTATGGAAAGCAGTACTAATTGGAGGAAACGGTTTGAAGGTGCTAAAAGATAAATTTAACGGGTTAAAAAGAGACTTAAAGTAGTGGAGTAAAGATGTTTTCAATAGTGATAAGGTTAGGAAAAAGTCAATTATAGATGAGATTGAAGAAATTGATCAGTGTGATGTTGATGATAGTTTACCTAAAGGAATGAGACTTAGGCATATGCAAATGTGAATTGAATATATATATATATATGGGAAATTTGGAATCATAGAAATAAAGTTATATTTAAAAACGAGGTCTTGGATACTAATAAAATATTTTGTTTAGCTCAGCTTAAAGGATAGTCTTTTTGGATAAAACACAAAGTAACACAGGTTCACTTGATGTACTCGGATTGGTATCAATTCCTATTACACTGTCTGGGTTCAATATTATAATGGGATCTGATTCTTTGTTGGTTACTATATAATATGATCTCAGGAGGTTGAGAATGGTACTTTGGATGTTTATGATAGGTGAGATAAGGTTGTGAACTTTGTGCATTAATACTATGATTTATAGCCACTAAAATAATTTATATACAACTCTGTAGGGGTTTATTGGTACCTTGTTTTGAGGGGGACGTGAGTTGAATGTGGTCTGCAGAGTGTAGTTTTTAGAGAGGACAAATGCATCATGGTTGTACTTGTGTTTTGTTTAACTTGTTGGTAGCTTGAAGGGTTTCTAATACAAAAGGTTAGGCAATAGAGTGATAAGTAAGGGAAGGAAGGTTGGATGCAACTTTAGTGGTTGTTGGGGTGTTTCTTAGGGGATATGACTGCTAGTGATTATATTATTTATACATACAGATGAAGTACCTAACCTATTAGTTGGGAAATAACAAGTTTTGTGTGTGATGCGGAAGTGTGGTTTAACAAGTGCACAAATGGACGATAGCTGGTTTTCTTTGGTTTTGTAGGACTCGACATTAACGAGGTCAGAATGAACCAAACAACTCAATATAAATAAAGTTATGCAATCTAATTGGATAAGGAGTGCTACAATTTACATTACTTGTTGGTCCAACTAATTGGCCAATATTTGAAATTTTCAGTAGTTTAGACATATCAATTATGTAGTTGAATTATAGATGATCATGTCCAGAATTTACATTTAAACTCGTGTCATGATTTGTATTGTATTATAGTTGTAGAGTATTGTAGTTTTCTCTTTTAATACTTTGTATAAGGCTATGAGATATTCCATCTTGTTTAATTTATTTTTCGATGTTAAAAAAAAACTCATCCAACTCATGAGTCTTTGCTTCTAGTTAGAACACTCCAAAAAAAATTATAATTGCTTGGACTATTTTCTTCTCTATTAACTTTGCATGCCTCTATCATTTCGGCTTGACTTGATTTTTTCCTTATTATTGATCACGTCATTAGTTGTCTCGTATTAATACATTTGTTATTTTAATGGAATTCTTGTCATTGGATTGATTTAGATGATATATATATATAAATTATAGATGATTAAAAAATGGATATTTTTAAATAACACATTATATTTGTTTGTCTTAAATTGTATAGTATACCGAAGTTCTTACCTTTGTTGTGTCCGCAAATAATTTAGAAATGTTAAGCTTTCCAGTGAGATTTTAGCTTATTTAATGAAACCTAAAGCTTTATGCATCAATGTGACATCATTGTAGAAACAAAAATATTAATTTAAAACGTTAGTAGGACGGAAGTAAGAAAGAAACATTTTACAGATATTAAAAGACATTCTTTTCTAAAGATTAAAAAACTTATTTTAACTTTTAACAAATAACAAATGATAAACTATTGCATCATACCGTACAATTGATTAATTTATTATGAACCCTAGCTTTATAACTGGGGTTGTGGCCATGGCATAGAGTAATAAAGGACAAGAGGATGAGGAGGAGGAGGAAAGCCCGGAACCAAAAGGGCAGGAGCATAATGAGATTCTGAAATTAAAGGCAGTGAGTGACCCACAAAAATGTTTGAAGCACAAGGGCATGGTTTGAGAACTTATATTTTTCATGTATGGAACTATAAATTATATATACACTGACCTAAAAAATAGGGTATACCCTCCTTGGTAGCGACAGCACTGACCCTGAATGAGCAACCAATTTATGCTGGTTTTGTCTATGATGACACCAGGCAAGGGTGCTAAACTCCTACCTACCAACCTCTATCCCTTACTCTTAAATGGGGAACACCTACCTTTGGATATCATGTTTTCTCCCCTCTTTATTCCTCACTAGGGCATGGACAAAATTGACATGCTTATTCACTGTTTTATTTTTTAATCGAAATTGAACTTTTATTTAATTTTTATATTTTTCTAGTTTTTTTCATATTTACTTGTAATGTTTATAAAACATATTAATGATATAATATTATATATGTTCACATATCTAATAATCTATCTTGTTCAGAAGTCGAGATTTAAATCAATTTAAATATATTTTTTTCTTAATTTTCAGAAATATTTTTTAAGAATAAAATGGTAATGAAGTTGCAATTTTTAAAATAAACAATATATTAAATATGGTTATTAATTCTAACAATGTTATCTTAATAAATCAAAATTAATTTATATACACATTTTTCTTTCTTGACCTTCTAAAACATTTTTACAAACAAAACATAAACAAAATTTTAAATCTCAAACATGATAATTGATGTTAACTATGTTGTTTTAAGATACTTAAATTCGAAACATTATATAAAGAAATTTAGACAAATCTTCCATTATGATTAACACCAATAAACAAGTAGCAAAACGTGTCAATTTTTTTTTTGCCCTTTGTTTAGTCCACTGTGATCGTACAAGAAGCAGCGGGCACTGGTTAATGTGAATGGAGCCTAACCTATCTCAACACACACATATATATATATATATAACCAATTAATCAAACAACACAGGTGTCATTCACTTATAATCAGGACAATAATTTGCATCTAATATGGGAGGACACGATTGAGTGTTCCCCTTTACTTTTCTTAAATTAAAATTTAAAACTTCTAATCTTCACCTAACTACTGTCTTATCATGTTTGTTATTATTTGTGGGAATTTATATGTGGAGTTAGAAGTTTTATGTTGACTGAACAGAAATGAGGTGATAGTATATAAGAAGAAAGATTTTAAATTTAAAATTTTAAGTTAAAAGTGGTGTGAAATTTTATTATATACAAGATCACTCATGATTTGAAATTTATAAAATTCACATCTCTCAAATTAAATATCGACTGTTTCCAGTAGATTCACTTTATAATCCAACATATATATTAGTAATGGAGTTAATGGCAGTAGTATATTATGTTCTTTCATATGTATCACATGTTCAAATAAGAAGTGGAAATATGTTTCTCTTTTGTACACATTTTATTTCATATATGTTCAAACTTTCATGATCAATATATAATAATATTATGAATTTATTGATGCTCCTCAATTTTGAGCTCATGGTGTCGTACGTTTATCATTTGCCTCGTTTTCTGAAAATTGAAGACATAATTATACCAATGTTGTTTTTTTTGTTTTTTTTTTCTTCTGCAAACTAGAAAGCAAGGTGCCTATAATTGTGGTAAGAACACGTCCAAATCCAAAATTTTCATATTCATTTCATTCAAAAAGTTAACAACCTTACTTATAAAGAAAACAAAACTTTCATAAACTAAAATTAGAAGCTATGATGAACTAGAAAAATACAAAATTTAATCATATTTGTTTGTTCAAAATCAGATTTTTTTTAAGTTATGCATAAGCTTGTTTTAGTATCTAAAGAAAAAAAAAAAGGTTTTCGGAAATAATTATGGGTAAATTTATCCACACATGCTAATTTTGTTATCTCCATGCTGGTTGATCTTTTAATTCAGACCTTTGACTTAGTTTTGTTCTTCCTTAGTACTTTAGTAAATGTAATATGATAATTTAATATTTACTCTTCATAGCAGAAAAAAAAGGATAAAGATTGTTGGATTATTTTTAAAGGAGGATTTCAAAAAAATTTAAAACTAATTAGTCATAAATAAATTTACATAAAAATTAGAATATTATTGTTAACCTAAAATTTAAAAATATGTATATTTATGAATTTTTTATTATATTATATTTCTTTTAATTTTTATATATGAAACTTTCTAACTCACTCACTGCTGTAAACTAAAAAACTAACATATTCAAGCGGGTGTTACACATTTATTTGAACCTATATAACGTTAGTTATAAGAATGACTTATTAATTGGAAAATTCGTTAACTATTTCGTACTTTACTAAATATAATAATTAATTAAACCACATACAAAACCATACATTACTAAATTTCATACGGTTTGTGCTAGGAAGATGATGATAAATCAAGTTGGTAACTAACTCTTAATTATTGAGAGTCAAATTAATAATGAAAAAATAGTTAAATTAATGTTTATGCTGTGCTTAGTTAAATAGAAGTTTAGTTAATAAGCAAACCTTTCTGATCACCATGTTAAATTTCTTAGATTTCAAAGTTGTTATTAAAGTATAAACCTCTTGAGAAATCATTAACTTCACTGCTTCCTACACCAAAAATAATTTTCCAGAACTAAATGATGATGCTATCAAAAGAATTATATATAGTCACACTTAAGAACCATAGAAAATTATGAATATTTAACCAAGGAATTGAGTTTGTAGTACAAATCAAATAGAAATGCTATTGTCCTTTTGCTAATATTTAATTTCGTACTTCTACCCTTGTTCTTTTATATAAGGACCTTTCCTAACCCTAATCCATACCATCTCACCAAACCTTCCTCTTCATCTTTTAACTACATCCTTCTCTCAATCCACTTTGAGAACATGGAAAAGAAAGCCCTCAAACTTTTGGTTTCTCTTCTGTTTCTTTCCTATGTTGTTGTGTATGCTGCTGCTGTTCCTGCAACAAGTAAGTGTTATGTGTTTCGATCTTTTAGGGTTTTGATGCATCTTTATATAGTTTATTATATTTTACATACATAACTTAAGGATATATGTTTGAATATGTGTTTATAGGAATTTCCATGACCAAGAAAGTGGATGCATTATTGCTTGAAGATCAGACTAAGGTGATATACCTTACTCTCTATGTTTCACATGTTCCATTGAAAAGTGTAAATATGTTTGTTTCTTAGTCTCTTAGCCCAAATATTTCACTTATTTATGATCAAAATTCATGATCAATTTCATAAACAATGTTTTACAAACATGCTTGAAATCGAAGGAATATATAGACATCTCTATAAAGTTTCTCTAAAAGATTTTCTTGAAAAAGAAATTCTGATCTAAAATTAGTTTATATACAATTTAAAATTAAGGATTTAGATAATATAAGAATTTTTACTGCTTAGTTAAGAATAAGTTAAATTTAGTTCATGAACTTCCTTTTATTTTTTACTTTTTTTTTTCTAAAAGTGCAGAAACTTATGCAGGTAGGTTCTGTATATTATTAGATCATCTCAATGAATGATCTGATCTGTTCCACCAATCATTATTCAACTTCGAATCCGTTGTTATGCACTGTTACCACTGTTTACAAAAAAAAAAAAAAAAAAAAAAAAAAATAATAAAAAAAAAAAAAAAAAAAAAAACAATCTCATAATTTCAAGAGAATCACAAAATAATAGGAGAGAATTTATTTGCATTCCTAAAATTTGACAAGCAGCATATAAAAACATTAGGAGACCCAAACCCTAGGAGAGAAAGACATGAATACTAAAATGTTTAAATCAAATCACCCAAAACCCTATCAAAGACTTGTAGAAATCAATACAGTTCCAAATATATTCCATTTCACGAACATGCCAAAAGAACATGTATCTTTTCAATTACATATGTTAAAAGTTAATTCTGCTTCATTACCCTGCACATTTTTAGAAGGTGTTGAAACAGCTTTTCAGCATGAATGGAAAACTCTACCTCCTTAACGCGAGTGTTGAGCATCACTGATATTGTTTTCGTGACTAATGCAAGTATATAATGATCACAAAATTAGTCAAATAATGAAACTGAGTTTTAGTTTTCTGGAAGAAGATTTTTTCAGTACTGTAAATACTTTTAAGATTTCAAATTTGTTACTTCTAGTAAACATGTTTGAAGAAATTATTGTTTGCCTGCTTACTGCAACGAAATGGCGTTTTTTTAACTAAGTTTGCTCTTATTAAAAGGATTATATTACAATTGGGAGAGTATTTAGATGATCAAGATGAGGTGATATATCTTTGTAACCCTTTTATTTTTCTGATCTAATCTTTAGATATTTATTCTTAATTTCTTATTACACATGTTATGAATCTTAATGAGAGACCAAAAGAAACATAATAACCTCAAAAGAAAACTTGGCATAACCATTTACTCTTTATTGATTAATGTTTGAAATTGTACGGGACCAAAAGATATTTTCAAAGATTAATTTCAAACTCATTTTATGTTGATGTAAGTCAAGAATCTAAAATGAATCCTACGTACCCCATTTTACAATTTGTATAGAATCCTCTCGAAATAAATACCTAGTTCATATTTTTTCATTAGTCCTGAAGATTCTAAGGTTTTATATATCTATTATATATAGTTGCTGTATTATTTTCATGCTCATGTATTATTTTTTCCAAGTCCAACATAGTCAAGATCTTAATTTGCAGGAGAATGTAGTTGTGGACATAAGGAAGCAGAAGGAGATGTTTGAGACGAAGGAAGAACTTGAAGAGGGAAGAATGATTATGGATGTCACAGATTACCGTCCAACTGGACCAAATCATTCTCATACCCCACCTGGAAAACCTGGGAATTAAGGACTTGTGTGTGCTTAAGCTACATCAAAATGTTTTGGATTTGTTCATGTGTGACCCTGGTTTTCAATCTATCCTTGCTAAGGAACTCTACATTTAAGTGTTTTTGCATTTTATGCAAGGCTTGTATGGTTTTGTGATGTAAGATAAAGTGTTGTATTTGTATTACAACTGTTTGTAACCTTGGTTTTCGTAGTGATATGTGAATTAATAAGTTTGGTTTACTTTTTATATCTATTTGTCTATGCATTACAAGTGACCCTAAGAGAGAGAGAACATTTCAAGGCAGAAAAAAAATCCTATTATCAGAGATGAGAGATTTGACAATAACTATTAGATCTTATTTCACTGTTCGGGTCATATTGCTCATTAAAAAAATTTAAATGACCTTCTTTTCAGTAAACCCACGCACTTCTACATCGTTCTCACAGATGTTAAACGGTCATATCAATGTTCAAAGGATTCCAGAAATGCATTGAATTAAGCTTGACAAAATCGTGAAGCTTGAAGACCTCGAGAGAGAAAGCTTCACCATAATTATCCAAATATTCAAATGCAAGCCGTAATTATCAAAATTGATATTTCTTTAAATTTATTTTAATAGATTTATTTCAAATTCAAATTTATAGGATTTTAAGTCTAACTTATTTAATTAGATTTAAACTCGATATAGATTGTATAGTTTTTTGAATTTCGAAAATCTAGAATAAAGAGGTGAGTTTTAATTAGTTATGAGATATTAGGTCCGATCAAACTCAAATAAGACAAGATCAGTCAGGATGGATCTTATGCACGTGTTAAATAAAATATTTTATCAATTGTTTTAAGTGTGAATTTATCAGATAAAAATATGTGAACAAATTCTATAACTCAACATTGTGTCTGATGAATACTTAAAAATAGTTTTATGTTTTAATATTTCGTTGTACTTGAGGTAAATTTAAGTTTATTGATCTTTTCTCTAACGATCTCTTCCTTTTTTTATGGTGCTTTAAATAATAAAGTTTAAACATAAACGTTTAAAAAAAAAAATTATCAAGTCAAGTTTTCATTAAACATTTTCAACATAAACCAATCCAAAACATACAATAAAAAGTTAAACACAACTAATTTGTTTATGTTGTTATTTTTATTATCTTAATTATTGGATATTAGTTAGAATTAATTGGTTTTTGCTAGGTATGTATTTATACAATGTTGGAAGGAACTTTGGAAAGGGTTTGTGTTTTCATGTGTGTAAATTTTATAATAAAAAAGTTGAAGATGACAAGACATAATTACAATAGTTGAGATAGTTATGCTAATAGAACTCAAAGAATCAATAATTATTTTGCGGGGGACATCTAAACAAAAAAGTATCAATTATAATAAAACTAAACTGAGATTTTTTATTCAACAAATTGCACACTACAATAAATATCACTTTAGGCAACGCTAAATAAAATTACGAATATAAATTGCCTAAATATAATAAAAGCAGCAGTTTTACAAGTGTGGATTAAAGACTATTAAAAGCCACGGTATTTTTAACTATTGATGCTTTAGGAAATATTTATGTATGTGTTGTTTTTTTAAAATATGTACTAAAAAAATAAAAACCGTTGCCTCATTTCAAATTAAAAAGAAATTTTTGTGCATAATTTTTCCCTCTCTCACGAAAACTTTGCTTCTTCCCTCTTTGTGCCAAAACTTTACTTCTTCTCTCGTCAAAATAAAAAATCACTGTGGCTCCCGTGACTCTCCTCTCACTCACAAATTTTCATTGATTTACCAGCGTTCCTGCACCGTTTGTCATCAAATTTGTCAGTTCATTGCTGTTGTTCTTCGCGTCGTCAGTCTTCATCATTGCGCGTCGTCTTCCACCTTCATGGTCCATCTTTCTATCCCTCATCTCTCTTGTTGTTTCATATATGTAATTTATGGTTTTTCTTTTGATTAGGTTAAGTATTGTGTGTCTCTACATTATATTTTGAAGAGTTTTAGATTTAGGGTTTCTGTTAGGTTAGAAAGAGGTAAATTGACCATAGAAGCTTAGGTCTCATCTCCGTGACTGTTGGTGACTAAGAGGAACAAATAGATTAGATGTTAATAGATTGGTGTTTAGGACAAACACAAGGTGGAATTATTGGAGTTATAAGGTGTGTCGTGAGTTGTGATGATGTGAGTGGTGCTCATGTGTAATAAAGGGTTTCAATGCTTGAATGAGTGTGAGAGTGAAATTGATCATAGGCAAAAATTCTCCATCATGGATAGTCCAATTCGATCGCTAGCTGTCGGTTTAGGTTCCGACAATGATAACCGGCGTGTTAAGGTTTTGTGCAGCTTTTTGGAAAGCATAATACCAAGAGAGGAGCAATCTTTTATACAAAGAGGATCTGGATTGGATGTCCCAAAATGAAAAGAAAGCCCAAGTTTAAAAAGAAGAGTCTAATGGTCACCTGGAAGATTAAAACTCTAGGTTAGATTGATGATCAAATGAACATGTTGATCTATGTCCTATGGCAAGCATAGAAGAAGAAATATTTTCTAATCCCATTTCTGATTACCAATAAGCATCAGATTCATCTTTCTCATTATCATGAAGATTAAAATGATCTCTCTTATGAGGATATCCTCAATAGCTACAACTCTATTTTTGAGCAATATTTATCATTTAAGTAAAAATTTAAAATCTTACTTCTTGAAAATGAAAAGCTTAGAAAGGATAAAACACAATTTATGAGAAAGTATCAACCTTGGAACAAACTTTGTTGACAAAAGCTGATAAAATTAAAAGTTTGGAAAGAAAAATCAAATGTTACAAGCATGATTTCGAAAAGTTTTGTAAGAGCTCAAAAGCTTTATTTTGTTTCAACACATGCACTAGAGAATTCTAGCCTTGGGAATGATCTCAAAAGTAAGAAAGATTATACCAAAGTTTTTTTTTTTTCAAAAGATAAGGAGTTCTTGTTCATTGTGGTAAATATGGGCACACTAGTGTCAAGTTTAGACACAAGTAATGATCTTTTAAAGCTAATGAGGAACTCGAAAGAGTTTAGGTACTAAAAGAACTCATAATTATTAATATAGATGTGTTTTATGGGAAGATGTCACAGACTAAGCTAGGTCCATTGACAGTGAATGATCATGAGAAGTCAAGGTTGCCTTTAGAGGTATTAACAAGGGAAAAATATTCGAAATTTGTACTATGTATTTCTTCCCTTGTGTCAATTAAAAATATTGTGTATATTTAAGGACTTAAATATAACCTACTAAGCATAAGTCAATTGTGAGACAGTGGTTATATAGTGTCTTTTAATAAGGACACATATATAGTTACATCGTTTGATTGTTAGACTATATATATTGCCAAAGAAAGAGCAATCTTTATGATTGATATGTTATATCTCAATAAGTAGAAGATCACCTGCTAGCTTTTCCAAAGAAGATGAAAGATGTTTATGGCATAAAAAGTTGAGGTATTTAAGTGTGAAATATATTTTAAAGCTTTCAAAGAAAAACCTCTTTAGAGGATTGCCCAATCGTTCATGAAAAACTCATCTTCTTTGCGAAGCATATCTTCTTTGCGAAGCATGTCAAAAGGGAAAGCATTTAAAAAGTTCTTTCAATTTCAGACACTGCATTTGTATTGCTAGACACTTGAAACTTTTAAATATATGGATTTGTTTGGTCCTATGATAACTCTTAGTTCAGAAGGAAAGAAATATGGTCTAGCCACTATAGATGACTATTCTAGATATATATGGGTATTTTTTTTAGCTTACAAGAGTGAGTCATTTCATGTGTTTGAGGAATTTTGCAGAAGAGTATAGAAAGAGCTTGGTTTTTGTATCTCAAGCATGAGAAGTGACCACAATAATGTGTTAAAAAATTGAGAGTTTTGGATGTTTTGTGAAGCTAATGGGATGCATCACAATTTCTCTTCATTGATAACATAATACTCATTAAACCCATGCTTGAAAATGCTTTCTATGAATTGTTGAGAAATAGAAAACCCAACATTGGTTATTGTCCTCACTTGGGTCAGGGGGTGTATTTGGGCATGGAGGTGTGTCTAGTAAAAAGGAGTTACGAAAGATGATTCTTTTATCCAAGAATGGACTGAGGTCGAATGATATGTGCATATTAATCCTTTATTTAAGTGATTAGCCCTATTTAACGAGAAATGTGAGCCCAATAACTTCATCGATGAGATGCTAATAATAAATAAAAACCAATCTTGATATTAAACTATTCGTACCTCAAGTCAAATATTTTTGGTAACTAACATTTGAATATTCAATTGAGCATGTATTCGTTGAAACAACAATCGATTAATATCTAATACTTGAATGTAGTTAATTGGAGAAAAATAAAATTATAAATAATGAAATTCTTGAGAAATAGTGGACAACTTCTATTTTAGACTAGCCTAGAGAGTGATCAAAAACTTCGGTAGAACAATTATTTTCATGTTTTTGGTTGTTCTTGCTTTATCCTTAACACCAAATATATAAAGATTGATAAAAGTATATTTTTTAATCATTTAAAAATATCAAAGACTTATAAAAATTACAACTCTTATACTTTAGTGAAAAAAAAAAACTATCCATATCAATGGATAATTTTATTACTATATTATTGCATGAGGATATTCCCCAGTCATGTTAGTGAGTAATTTTTCTTGGGAGATTTAATTCACTTTTTTTAGTAAGATTTTTTTCTCTAAATTATATTGTTTTTCTTTTCATTTACTTGAATTTAAAATCACTTTATAGGATAATGAATTCTTACTATATTTTGAAATTATTCGTTTCTAAAATATTATTTATGATAAGATTTAGTTACTTAATCCCTTAGTTACGCAAATTTTAACTTTTATTTCATATACTTAAATAATCATATTTTATTCTTTTACACGGACACGGCATTTTATGATTTATAATAAAATAAAAACATTAAAATTAACGTATATATAAAGATTGAAATGTGATGTTTGAAATATAAAGACTAAAAGTAAAAAGAAAATGTAAGTATGAAAACGAAATATGTATTTAAATTTCAATATGATTATAATAGTGACAAGGGAAGAATTACCTACCAAATTTTGGAAACAAAATATTGGTGTACATTCCCCCTTGCCCGGAATACAAAGTGAGAAGAAGCCCGCAAGTTGCAACGAGAGGCTTTTGGTTCGTGAAGAATAATGTGACAGAATCACGGAACCTTAATTTGCAAGTTGGGACCTTAAAACGACGTACAAAAGACACTTGCCTCGTGAGAATGAAACAGCACCAACAAACATGAACACCAACACCACTTACCCCCAAAGTGCCACTAGGCAAATTCTTCTTAAAAAGTTTCTAACAATGACCCATTCAAAACCCACGCTTCTTTTTAAATTTTAAGAGATAGAAAAGGGTAAGAAGTAGCATTTGTGGTGGACCCACGGTTGTAAACAATGAACATATTTATGATCAGTTATATTTATAATTAATTTTTAAATAAGTTGTATCTGAAGGTAAATCGATATTATATAAACAAATTTAAACTTCATTTTAAAAAATATGTAAAGTTAAGTTAAAATTAAAATAATTTTAAAGATGATATCAAAATTTATTTTAGTAATGATGAAATTTGATAAGTTTATCATATTATCCATTAATTGATTAATATAAGACTATCTATAATTATTTAGCTCTACATATTAGTTATATAATTTTCAACATGAAAATGGTATATTAAAGAATCTATATCAAATAAAATCAGTGTATAATGCATAAGTAAATTTATAAGATTAAAAAGTAATTAATTTTATTTGAATATAAAACTAATGGCGTGTAAACAAAAGGAAAAAGTTATTAAAAAATTATTAAAAAACTCATAAATTATAATTTTTCAACAACAATTTAAGTTGATATTTCAAACATTTAACTTATTTTATGTTTTAATTAAAAATGGTTAATATAGAAACCTTTATTAAACATATGCAAAATATCTCGTAAGTGTACTACTCGACGAGGACACTACTCGATCTTAGTAGATTGTAAGTTACTTAAGCTAACATACTAACAATAATATAATTATTATTAAGTATCTTGAGTTATGTGTCATTTCTCTGACAATAAAATCTCTGAAAATAACAAAATAATTTATATTTTTTTTTTCTAGTAAAAAGTAGGTTAAATATATTTTATATCTTTTCATTAATAAAAAGTAGATGGATAATCATGTTAGAACAAACACTATTATAAATAAGAAAAGCCTATATAAGAATAAAGTATGTTTTATTTAATCCACCAAAACTTAAGATATATGAAAACTAATTTTAATATACAAATACCTTCTCTTATTCACACCAGTTATAGAAAATCAAAAAAAGTATTAAAATTGATATTTAAAGAAAATTATTATTAATCTCAAGATTATGTAAAAACAATATAAATTTAATTTATTTGTAAGTATGTTTATCAAGAAAACACTTTGCTTTCAGTAAAAAAAAGAAAAAAACCTTAGTGTATATGTTATATCACGCAATAATCAGACTTTTTGTCCCATTTTTGTCCATATCTAATTTAAATAGCACAACCTAATATTTAGCTATTTAAATGAAGTTGGATTCCTAATCACATTTTTTTCATATATAGATGCAAATATATAATCTTTTAGATAAAATAATTGAATTCAGTACTTCTCAAATCATGGAACATCTTAATGTATTGATATATATTTAAAAAGATAGATAAAATACAAAAAAAAAAGTTAAAAAATATGAAAAACATCTAAATAATAAAATTTGACATAATTGTTTATTAATTGTGTAATTAAATAATAAAATAGGTGTTTGTAGTGTGGGACCCAGTGAGTTGTTACCAGTGAATGAGCAGCAATTTGGCAAAGACATTGAAGGCGGCGTAAAAAGCGAATGGCTTCAATCACCGGTAGTTCAAGTCTGCATCACCTTTTTGCCCTTTTTCCAATTGTGGGTCCCACTTTTCTTTCATCCTTAGCCAGTACATTTCTCTGCTGACTCATCTGCCACCTGTCACCACCCTAGCTTTCCACCACTTTCATAATTTCTAATAAATAGTCTCACTATTATTTAATATAAAAATTAACTTTTTATTTTAATTTAGGGTCACCTAAAATATTCCTCTTGTAACAATGCCAATGTTGATAACTAGAAACCAAGTAACTTTTCCAAAATTATACACATTTAAATTGTTTATTCATTAATTATTTATTAATTATATATATATATTTTAATGTAATAAAAATAAATAATAAAAAAATTGGACTTTCCCACATTAGTGTTAAAGGAAGAGGTTCATGAACCCACATTGGACATTTAATAATATTAATAATAAATCGAAAAGCCGAAGGTTAAGAAGAGGGGTTTCATATTCTATTGTGTACGGTCTAATGTTTAACTCATTTTTCCCAAAACATTAGAAAAATAAGGGGGCAAAAAAGGAGAACACTTTCCTTTGAATAAAAACCAATCATTTTGTTTTTTCAAGGGAATGAAATTGCAATGGTATATAAGAATGGATTAGATAGATAAACACTTTTCTTAACATATTTGTTTATCAGTAATTTAAATTTTATTGAAATTCAAAATTTAAGAGTTTAATGGATCCGCTCATGTAATTCTTTTAACATGAAGCAGTGGAAGTTATCGTCATTTTTAAAATTAAATTTAAATAAATATAATCGACGAACCTTTTGTATAAAGTGGGAACAAATTAAATAATTATTATATATAATATAGATTAGAAAAAAATCTGGCATTGAAGTTAGTCTATGTGACAATCACATCCCTTCAAGTTCAAATTTGATTCTTTATGTAAGAAACAACTTTTTGAGAATTTTTTTTTTCTTTTGAAACAACCAATAACAGCAAAGGATAATAGAAATTACAAATAACTTTTTTTTTCAGAGTTATTTGAATTTTAATAGTTTTTTCCATAAAAAAAATAAATATAAGTTCTGATGATGTAACATAACAAGAATTATAAATCACATTTTTGCAGATGCCTAAGATGTTTTCTCTTGAATTTACTAAATTACAAGCATTAACAATTGAAAAATGTGATAATAAAAAACATATCTTTTTCCTTATTTATTATTTAGTTTTAGTTTGTGCCTAACTTGCTCTTGTAGGTTTTCTATGGATAATTTATTATGGACCTCATCAAATTCAAGGATCACGTTAATCAAAATTAAACAATTAGCACAATAGTAATATTTTTCTAAAATTTAAATGATTAAAGTAAAATAAAAAGAAGATGAAGAACAAAAGTATTAGCACAATAGTAATATTTTTCTAAAATTTAAATGATTAAAGTAAAATAAAAAGAGGATGAAGAACAAAAGTATATTTTAGTGAAAACGTTTTTATAACAAAGAAATGTGAAAGAGCAAAAGAGAAAAAGAAGAAAGTGTAAAGGGTGATGCCTCGTGTTGTTGGTGCTTTTTGCAGGGTGACTTTTTCTCTCAGAGGGTTTTGTAGCTTTTTTAGTGCAAAGTTTCACCCTTGAAAAGTTCCGTGGAAACAAAAGCTACTTTTTTACTATCTCATTTTCTCTCTTTCTTTCGGTGTCTCACTCTTTCTTTCTCTGTTCTATCTATATCTATCTATGTATCTTGGAAGTGCAGAGAAGCTTCACAGTGTTCTTCTGGAAAAAAACCATTATCAACAACAGTAGCATTAATTAATACAGAAGGGGACATGTCTAATAAGGATCCGGGTATTAGGCTCTTCGGCAGGAAGATTCCGTTGCCGGAATCTCAGATTCCGGCGAGTTCTCAGATGGGGTATCAGATTCAGGCCAACTCTGCAACCATGGTACTTACTCATAAAGGATACCCAAAAGCCATTTTTCTTGGACTGATATAGTATTTTATTTTATGGGTTTTTTTATTATAAAAAAAAAATTCTTTTGCTATGCCATAATTGGTTACAAGAATTATGTTCTGGCTTTAGAATAGTGTGAAATATGAAAAGTATTTATTCCTAAGAAATTTCCCTTTTAACATTTTAAGAATATGTATGTGATGCACCTTCAGATTCATGGGAAAAAAGGGTTGTCTCAATGTTCATTTGGAGTAAGTAAACTTTTGGTTGACAATTTGTCTTTATGTTTTCTCGTTTCTACATAAATTTTGTGAATTAAGACCAAGGTTGGTGAAGTTGTTTGTGTGAGCAATTGAGGTTTTGAAGAATATCTGCCTAACATTTGGTTTTTGCTGTCATGAGAGTGTAGTTATGTTTGGGATGTGAAATAGGTTCTGCTACCCCTCTATGGTGTTTCTGAAAGAAATATAACATTAACTTGTTTCATCTTTATAGGAGCAATGGCGTTGATTACCTATGAATCAGTTCCTTTCTTTAGACACAAATGTTGATAAATGCGATGAATATTTTCTTTGGAGTAATGTGGCTTCATTGTACTAGAATCTTTCATTGTTGCTGTTTATAAGTCTCTTATTGTTTATCAGTTCTAGTATGATTCATTCTCATGAATATGACCTGAAATTGACACAGATTAGTAGCAGGAGACGACATGGTTTCATGTATGAACTAATATGCTATTACTTGAGAAATTGCTGTTCTTAAAGTCAATTCCAATTGTTCCTCTTGTGTGGTATTTTATGTTTTTCAGAGGAAATAAATATAACATGACAGTTGTGTTCTTTGATTTTTGTTTCTTAATTTTGGTTCTGCTTAACTTGTCATTGATGATACCTTAAATTTCAAATGCTTGCGGTGGCTTAAAGAAGAAAGAAGTTGAAATGCCCTATTCTGAAAACTCTGAGCAACCAGAGAATTGTTCTGATTCAAGGGATAGCAAACAAGAGTCCCCACATAGTAATCAGCAGGAAAATTTGTCAAAGATAAATGCCAAAACTGTGGAAAATACTACAGAGAGTAGCAGTACAGATGAAGATAAAATCTTCAAGAAACCAGACAAGATTCTTCACTGTCCCCGCTGCAACAGTTTAGACACTAAATTCTGTTATTTCAATAACTACAATGTGAATCAGCCTCGGCATTTCTGCAAGAACTGCCAAAGGTATTGGACTGCAGGTGGAACGATGAGAAATGTTCCTGTGGGTGCTGGGAGACGAAAGAACAAGCACCTAGCTTCTCAATACGGGCACATCATTGTATCTTGTGAGGGAGTTCCAACTCCAAACGACCCTTCTTGTCACCAACTTGTCACAACAACTCTTCAACCTGCTGCTGTTTTCAGATCTTCAACAGATAATGGTACTGTGTTGAAATTTTGTCCGGATGCCCCTCCTCTTTGTGAATCCATGGAGTCAATGCTCAATCTTAAAGAAAAAAATCAAAGTGTTGATGAAAATGCTGTCAATTATGCAGAAAAAGGGGAGGAGGAAGTATCCCTTTCTGCATCAGCATCAGCATCAGCATCTATTACCAATGCTTGTACTGCAAGAAACAAATTAACTGAACCTACTGCATCAAAACCTTTGCAGTGTTATCCTGTTGCTCCATGGATCATCCCTTGGAATCATCCAGATTGGAACAATGTTGCTTCCACTGCTTATGGTGCCGACCCCGCATCGATGCAGTGTTGTCCTACGCCGATGATGGCGGTTCCAACCATCTGCCCACCAAGCTTTCCCCTCCAGTTTGTTCCTGGAACATACTGGGGTGGACCACCTACGTGGGGTGGTGGTGGAACAGGAGCAGTTTCAGTGGGTTTCACTGCCTGCCTTTCACCTACTTCCTCTACCAGTAACAGCTGCTGCTCAGGCAATGGTTCCCCCACACTTGGCAAACACACAAGAGACAATGTTTCAACAGATGATGAAAAATCAGACATGTGTGTCTTGGTTCCAATGACTCATAGCATTGATGATCCAAATGAGGCCTCAAAATGTCCTACATTACCAGAAGGTGGTACTGTTTCAAAAAGGGCAAAGGCTAGAGAAGGCAAAGACCGTGTGTTGGGGGTGTCTCAGATCTTGGAAGCTAACCCTGCAGCTATTTCTCGTGCTCATGCATTCCAAGAGGGCATATAAGGAGTTTCTACCTTCCACTTCCCCTTCATAATCTTGTGCATATTATGCATAAAATTTATTTTGCAGGTAGCATTTCTAGTTTCTGTAGCCCATTTTGTAACTACATTCTGTTGTACTTAAATCTATTTTTGAGTTATGCTCTCTGCTATTGTTCATTTTTGGAGCTAGTGCAATAATAATACAGTGATGTCTGCATCACTCATTTAAGGCAGTATAAATGCAAGTTTAGTGATTGTTATGTATGTCTAGATTTTTTTTCCATTCATAAATTATTTACCTTTGTTGTTTAACAATAAATTATGAACATATGTCATAATATACTCTTAATTATATTTTAATTTATAATTTATGTTATTTTTTAATTATTTGTTTTCATGCATATATCTTTTATACTAATTTTATATTTTTTTATTATAATTATTCAGAAACAAATATTTTTCATAATATATATATATATATATATATATTTGTAAGTTTTTAAATTTTTTTTATAGGATGTAATTCATACTCTTTATAAATTCTTAAATACATTGTACATAATTATATAATATATGTTATTAATATTTTTTTATAGGATGTAACTCATACTCTCTAAAACTTTTTAATGTTGCCCCTTGTATTACACCATATATATATATATATATATATATATATATATATATATATATATTTATTGTAATTATTGTTAGCATTCCTTTACGTGGCATTACTTAATTCTTTTTGTATGGATGATTTTGGACGACACGGAAGAGTTTGTTTCTGAATTTGATTCGTTCTAGATATGGGAAAATAGCAGTCATTGGAAAAAAAGTTGTTGGGCTAAAAGGAGAAAAGTGATAAGGTTAAAATACTATATCTTTCTTAGAACAACATTGTCTAAAATCCTATAAGTACAATGAAAGGGGTTGCATAAATTTGTATGACATACTTTTAAGTTTTTTAAGATATTAAATAATGGAATTTAGTTTTCACACTCTTTTAATAAGAAGAAAAGATTTGATTGAATTACAATTTTTGAGTCCTTATTGAGTGTTGATTCAATTCTTAGTTTTGCATATTTAAAATATTTTAGTTTATTAAAATGTCAAAAAAAAAATAGAAATAATATTTTTAGGAAAATTAAGAATTGAAAAAAGAAATGAAAGGTTTGTATGTTTTTGTATACCGTTTAAAGTTTGGAAATTCATATATCAATACATTGTTGAGGCAACAAATTTTCTTTTAAACCTCTCTTTGTTTCCAGACTTTGTGTTATTGCATAAAGCTCTCATTTATTATATATTGATATAATTACAACTTAGTGGTTTTATTCTGTAATTCCTCTTTGAGAGTTAGAAATTTAACTTTAAAAGTAAGTTTAAATTTTTTAAACACCTAATGGGTAAAGGTAGAAGTAATTACAGAGTTAAAGAATATTCATGGTGTAAAATTTAGAAAAGATTATAAATAAAAAACTACTTGCATTGTAAAAGTTTGAAAAACAATTATAAAAAAGATATTCGTTTGATTTAGTCGAAGAAGTTAAATAAAGAACGTGTTCATTATAAATCCGTAGTGACATTGAAAAATATTCATATCAATGAAATTTAATAGATTTGTTAAGAAATGAATGTAGTCTTACGTTAAAATAATCTAATATAAAATTATTTTTTTTCTTATTCAATTTCTATAACTAACTTTGAAATGTATTTTTAATGTTAATGAAAAGCTTTTTTTATCATCATCTAATCAATTTGCTTAATCATTTGTTTATTTATGAAATTCTGAATCTAATATTTCATCATCTCCAATAGGACAAACCACAATAACATTATTTTAAAGAGTTTTAGAAAAATATATCTAAAAACATAATTTAATCCCCTCCTTTGTATTTTCTTTTTTTATACATATATTAATTAAACTATCCAAATTTAAAAATAAGAATCCACACTTCTTCGTAAATTTAAGAATTTTAACTTGAATATTCTTGTTAACATAAATCTAATTAGCCGATAAAAAAAATGTAAACCTAACAACTTATTTAAGAATACACACTTCTCTATAATAGATTTTATAAGATAAAATAAACTTACTATTCTTATTTTTTTCATATTTTTTTCTCGTAAAAGTTTATTAAAAGATTTGTCAAAATCACATTTTATTACAAATTAAGATGAATCGGAAATCTCACTTTAAATTAAAGTGAGAAAGCTTAATTACCAACCACAAACCGAGATTGTCATGCAACAATTGAGTCCTTGAGCATTTAGGAATTCTCTTTTACTTTGGTCTACTCATTAACCTTTTCTTTTTCTTTTAATAGAGTGAATAAGTGCTTATTCATAATGCTTTGAACTCTTTTTTCTATTGCGTGTGCGTTTGCTTTATCCCTTTTTCCCCCTTTTTACTTTCATGCAATGGATCTTTTGACTTGCTGAAGTTAGTATCTAAGTTAAAGCCTTGGTTGGGGCATTGCTTTTCACAATGGAATGACCCCATTACCAACCAAGTGGAGATATTTACTTGTGGAATATCAGCTTTTATGACTCATCTTATGTCAAAAGAGTGGTTCAAATAATGCATCCATAAAAGGCCATCTTTTCACTCTTTAAAAGACCCACAATAATTCTTTTTAATGCCATAAAATACACTATTTTTATTTTATATTAATCTAATAAAGAGTTTGGCAATAATGTTATCATTGATGAGGGATCGGGGGTGTACGATGTTCTTATTCGGCTTATATGTATGTAGTATGCATCAAGCTTTAGTTTGATGATGACCCTCTTAGGAACAAATAAATATTGTCTCTTGATTTGAGTTTAAATATCACAAAATACACTGAAAATGATACATGCAGCATTATCCTTCTTAGAAAGAAACTGTCTACGTTATTAGAAGATATTAACTAATACTTTTGAGAAGTAAAGTTTTTTTTATAAGAAATTATTATATTTAATGTTAATGACACCCCTTCTTTAATTTTTAGTATATTTTGTTTATTAGGTTTTTAACTAGTATCATTGAGGTATTTGTTGATAGGATCGATGTAATTAAAGTCGAGGATTGGATATATGTTTGTTAAATGTGAAAAAGGAGGGAAAGAAGTTGAAAACATAGTGCTAATTTTTTACAGGAAAGTACAATATTATGATCTAAAACTCATGTCAAGGGAAATACTTATCTTATATATTAAGACTTCGATTGTGTTAGTCATTTGCAATAATTAATAATCTCTACGGATATTATGCTAAAAAAATATGTTGTAGTTCAGTCTAAAAAAATGATGTTGTAGTTCAGTTATCAAAAGGAAAGACTAATATTGTATGGAATCCATTGACAAGTAAATCTTATCTAAAGAGTCTTTACAATAGAAGAGAGAAATAATATTATCCTAGTTTGTGTAATAATTTTTGTAACTTTATGAATCAATTTGTTTTTAAAATTTTGTCTAGACCATCATATACTAGTAGAGAGATATGACTTTTATTATTAGCCTAGTTAGTATTAGTCATCTATTATTTTAAGAAATAAATTTTAAATTTAACTCTATAAATTTGACTTGTAAAATGAGATTTATATTCATTTATATATTATTGAAATGTCTTATTTATTGTTAATATGAAATCTTTAATATGGTTATCAAACTCGCGAGTTGACTTGTAAACTTGTCTAACTTTTCATTTCTACCACCTATGACTAAGTTGACTCTCGAGTAAACTCAATAGACTCGGACATAGACTCGGTGGACTCGCCCAAACTCGCGAGTCGATCATCGAGTCGACGAGTGCAAGAGAAGACCCAAAACAACACACACAACCCTCATTGCACTTAGGGTTCACCGTTGTCGTCTTGCTTGTCACCGTCTGGATTCGTCGTTGGTCGTCATCTCGCCGTCACACGTGTAATCTCACTGCTGCATCGTCGCATGTTGGTTTTCGTCTAGGTTGGCACACCTCACCTTCCTCTCAATGCGTCTCACCGTTGCATCTCGTTGCGTCTCACTGTTGCGTTGGGTTATGCAGGTTTTGTTTTGTGGGTTGGGTTTCCATGAGTGAGTGGGTTTTTTAGGGTTGGGTTTTTGTAGTGAATGGGTATTTTAGATTGGATTTCTCTGAGTGAGTGGGTTTTTTAAGGTAAGTTTATTTTTAGTTTAATTGTTTTGTGTTTAATTTGAAGTGTAGTGGGCTATAATAAAATATAAATTGAGAGTGTAATTGTATCTTTTTTTAGTATTAATGCTCTAATATTGGTTTTTTTATTGATTCTTTTTACTAAAATAGACTCTTAGGAGTCTATAAGTTGAGTTTACAAGTCATGTTTATATATCCTTCAGGAGTTTATATGTAGACTCTCGAGTCTAATAACTTTGATCTTTAGTATATTATTTTAGTATCTTAACTAGGTGGTCCTAGTCAAACTTAAGTACTACATAAAATTCTAATAGATGGAAATATATCATTTGAAACTCCTAATATATATATATGTAAACCAAAATATAGCAAAAATAGAATAAACATTGTATACAATAATAATAAACTTAGCTCTGTTAAACAAACTATATGTTTCAAAAGGGATTTTTTTACTTAGCTTTTAAGAAGTAGTGGAGTTTGGTATGGGCTAAAGTAGCTATAGTAAGTTAGAATGCTTTTCTATCTGTATTAGTAATATCTATATTGGTCAGTTTTCAGAAGATAGCCTTTCCTTTGGGTACTTTTGATGGTATACCATCAAAACATTGGAAAATCATCTAGATGACATCTTAATGAGTTGTAACCTATAATTCTTTTCAACTGCTCGTGTAAGGCGTAATATGTTTCTACCAGGATTAGAATACCCACATACTCTCATATTTATATATTTATTTCGTTGATAAAATAATTAATTAATTTAAAGGTTTTTAGAATTGAAACAAAATTAAAAAACAAATATAAATTGAAAATAAAAGAATTGGAAATGAAAGATCAATTCACATATTTAAGATTCATACAATTTTTTTTATTATAGTTTAAATTTAAGTTTAAACAATTAATTGATTCAATTGAATAAACATCATTGAACTAGAAATATAAATCAAATCAAAATATGGTTCAATCTAATATATATTCAATTATCAAATCAAGATTCAATGGATTCCTAATTCAATTTGTAAAATTAAAAACACAAAATGCAAATATGAAATTAGATAAAAGAAAAACAACCTTAAAACGTTAAACAATGATATAAAACCCAAAGAATTATATGCTTTTTATTCAATAATTGAGAGAGGAAAATGAAAGACAATTATGAAACTAAGAAAAAAGGAGACGAAGAGACAACAACCACAACTAAAACTAAACAAATTAATTTTCTATCTCTAATTTTAGCTCATTTAGTCTACCTTAAGTCCTTTAATAAGTTGATCATGTAGGCCTAATTATAAGTTTTAATGAGGTCCATAAGCTCAATTACATATGTCCAAGCTAAAATTAAGAAAAATAAAATCCATATAGTTTAATACAAAAATATAATAAAGATGCCTTAACTTGGAATAATTGTAGAAAATATCACACGACTACAAATCATAAGTCTATTTTGAAGTTGATAACATTATTTTTATGATATTTTTGGGTTTATTTTCATAATAAAATAAACTCTTTTCAAGTTTGGAACCTAATGATTTGTTTCATGTTATATATAAATAATTGGTTAGTTATGCTTTTAATCAAACATTACTCAAATTTCATTAATCTTGTTAAATAACTGAAAGGAAAACAATTGGGTCAAGAAGAGCAGGATTGAAGCCATAAAGAGAGAGATAAAAGATAAAAATTAATGTAGTCTATAAATGTGTCTGGTAACAGTAGAGCTGAGTTGGACATAATCAAACTTAAAAGCAAAAGACTGGAAATGCACCTGGTGCCAATTGGGCAAAGAATTGTAATAAAATATAGTTGCATCTGGTGCCACTTTAGTTAGGTCGGGCATGAAGGTGTAAATTAGAATCTATTTAAAGGACTCTTTATATTTATATTAGGGTTAAACACTTTCACTTCTAAACACTCTACTTTAGAGACTTCATTTCATCTAGAGACTGAAAGTCAAGAAAATATAATCTTGGTATGATGGCTAGGGTTTGGAGAGTTTTACTTTCCTCCTCTTTGTAAATCCATTCTCCTTCATTGTTCATCTTTCTACCTTGTTGGAATTAGATATAATCCTTTTTGAATTCTAATATATTCAATATTAGCATTTAAAAGTTTTTGCTTTGCCTTTATTTTATATGCCTACGGTAGTTTTGTTAGGTCTAATAAATGTCATTTTATTATATTTATGCAATCTTTTTAATGTCTCGATAATTGTTAAATCTCACTAAAATTTATTTTTATATTATTGATAATTCGTATTCTATCGATAAGAGAATTCAACATTACTTGGTTTTAATAAATGATATATTCATTTTCTTTTATTTAGGTATCTCTATATTTGTTGGCACATTAACAAATCAATATTTGAAATTATTGACTAATTCTATTCAAATTAAGCTTACTATATAAAATATTAAATTACGTAGATAGAAAGAATATAATTGAATAATATTGATATTAAGGTCTGTTTCCTTATAGTTTTCAAGTTTATAAATGATTAATTAATAAGTATGAACTTATTAATAAGTTTATCAATCATTATTAGTTATTAAATGGAATAAACTTTTTACGAAGGTGGTTTGCAAGTTATAAATATTATCGACGGGAATAAAGATTTTTTCTTTGGCTGACTTGGAAATTTTCCTATAGTTTGCCTCACGTTTTTTTACTCTTGCCCCTTTTTCATATCTCCATTTTCCCTTTTTTTTTTTCTTTCTTCCCTCTGTCTTTTTCTATTTTGATTTTGTTACTCCCACTACCTCCTTCTCACTTTTTGTTTCTTCATTCCTTTAAGTTATTGTTTTGATTTCAGATTTTTTTTTCTTTGTGTAGGTTAGAGAAAATGGGTTGGGCCCAACTTTTATTTGTTCTTTATATAGATTAGAAAATTCAGTTAAAACTTAATGGGCTGAGCCCAAATTATGTTTTTTTATACATATATTCTTTTAAAAAACGAAAAAAAAAAGAGAAATAGAGTCTAAATATGCATTTAAACATTTTGAATTTTTTTATTAAAAATAAATTAACTATTTTTTAGTTTTAAAATATTTGTAAAAAACAAATTTTTTCAATTTTTAATTTTATTTTCTAATTCTCTCTCTTTTATTATTATTATTATTATTATTATTATATTATAATTAAAAATCCTCTTTCTTTTAAATTCTATCATTTTTTTGAAAAAATTAATGATCCATTATTCCATCATTATTTTATTAATTGAAAAATAATAATTTTTAACTTTCTTTAATCATTTGGACAAAATTGATTATTGACCGTATTCATACAGTTTTAAACGTTTTATGTAGGTGGGTGAAACTTTTGTAATAAGCAATTCATAGAGCTTAATTTATTTTCTCTTGAAGAATTTTTTTATTAAGGCTTTAGTCTCAAAGGGAGATTAAGATAAGATAACCAACAGTAATTTGTACTCATGATAATTAGAAGTTATTTATTTATTCATTATAGTCATGAATGATTTTGTGTATTCATGTAATCATTTATTTGATTAATTGAAACCTCTTAAGAGAGAATTGGACTTAAACCATGTGTTTGGATGAACCAACATGAAATTGTTCTATGTTATTTGTTGTGTTTGTTCGCTAGATTGTTTAATCTAGTTATTTGTGAGAAGAATGTAAGCCTTTTTTTAAACCCCTTCTACAGTCACTTGTACTAACATATAATGCTTAATTCAATGGAAATCCTAGAAAGCATCTCCCAATATATACTAACAAGAAAGGACCTAAAGTTTTTTGTAACTAATAGGAAAATAATTCCTCTTTCGTATATACTCAATGGTAAGAAGAAAATCCCAATCTTAATACATGGGTAATGGGTGCTCAAGTAATTTGACAGGACAAAAGTTTGTTTCAAGAATTAAGAACAAGTAATAAGGGAAGGTCATATTATGAGGAAACCAATACAACAAGATAGTTGAAAGTTGGTTATATTGGTATGAAACCTCTACCTTCTATTGAAAAATCTTGTTAGTAGATAGTTTGAAACATAATTTACTTAGCATAAGTTAATTGTGTGATAATAGGTGTGATGTTGTTTTCAACAAAGACCAATGTATAGTAAAATCCATAATAAGGCCAAATTACTTACTACTGATAGCCAAAGAAATATTTATAAAATTGATATAGATGAGTTGTCAGCTTAAAATGTCTCATTTTTTAACAACAAACTTTATATTTATATTGGTTCACCTAAACTCAAGGACTACGCCCAACTCACCCTTGAGATAACTTTTTAAGAGATTCCATTAGTCAATTCAATTATTACAAACTATTAGACAAACGATTTCTGGTTACAATGAGTTATGAAAGCTTTCTTAGATATTTCTTGGTTAAATATTGTGAATTATTGGTGAGATAAAATTGGTGTTTTAGTGATTCTGGTTGGGATTATTGATGAAAGTTTGGCCAAGGTGTGAGAAAGAGTTTGACTAAGTTATATGTAATTTTGGTTAGTTCTTAGCAAGCTTTGAGAGGTGAAAAGATAAGAGATGAAAGTTATAACAAGAGCACAAGACATATTCAAGAAATGGATGAAAATTGACAATGGATGATAGTGAACATGAGAAAAAAATGAGAAAGGGATAAGATAGGGTGGTGACTATTTTACCAAATATACATAGCCTAGAAGGTTAATAAAGACCCTTAAAGTTTCTTGGCACACTCTCTTTGATGCTCTAAGAAAGGCAAAGAAAATAAGAGGTTATTTAAGAAAACTCAACTAAAGAAAGCTCACTATCACACAAAAAGCATACAAAAGGTTATTTAAGCTCTCAAATATATATTTAAGTCAAAGATACTTTTATAAGATACTAATAGTCTTTATTTATAGGATAAAGAGTCACATCCTATTCACTCTAAATAGAGATGTAAGACTTCATTTTACACACAAGTATCTAAGATTAACTATTCTAACCTATGTTAGCCTTATTCTAATATGCAAATAAACTATCTTAACTTATGTCTCTTTCCAAGTTATTTTTGTCATATGAAAAACTTTCTTCTATATTTTTCTTAACATTTTTATATTATTTAACTTGTCTTTTTGATGAACTTTCTTTAAGTTGTTCTTGATTTGAAGATCCTATTAAATAAATTAAGATCCATATAAAAATAATAACTAGGGAATCGTACAATTGCATGACTTAATATTTGATATGATCAAGAAATAAATTAATTAAAAAAAGTTTCTGACACAATGGGACTAATGATATTATATTAATATTACTATTAATAGATTTGGATATATATGGAATGTATATTTTAAATACTATTTTTTGACGACTTAAATCCTTATTTTTTTCTCTTAACACACTTTTTATATCATGATTAAGATATATAGACCATTTTTTTATTATTCAAAATCATAAATGGATAATGTTTTATTCATTTGTATTTCTTTAAAATTGTAATCAATCTTTAGTAAAAAAAATGTTTGTTATACATTTCTCATTGGTTTTTAAGTGACCTGAATGAAATTGGTGACATGAAATAAACTACAATTAAGTACGTATCCAAATATCAACATAAATACGATAGACTAAAATTTCATCAAGTATATAAATTGTAAATTAAAATATATGTATTAATGAAGTATTACAAAGGATTAATCTTTTCAAATCATCGACCAAATAATTTAAAAATCAATACAATAATTATCATTAGCTTTTCATGTTTTTATATAAATCAAATAATGAGGTAATACAAATCGAAGATAATAGATAAATATATTATTGAATCTTAAATGAAAAATTAATGTTCACTTCCAAATGTTTTGCAACGTTGCCAAAATATAAACATTTAAATTTGTTAAGATTCAAATAGTACCATATACCAATATATTAAACAAAATAATCAATAAAAAATATTAATTTAAATAACATTATAATAAAAATTTAACATATAATTATCTAAGAACTCAATCAAATTCTTAAAAAAAAAAAAACACTAAAGCAGGTTCTCATTTCTAAACTTGTAATGTACTCCCATAAGAGTATGAAAAAATAACACTAAACTAATATTAATCCATCAAACATAATACTATTTTCTTAAATGTATTAATATTAACTAATTAAATATTAAGTGTATCCAATTCTACTGATGTTTTGTAATATTATAATAATAATAATATTAATAATAAAAAATATATTAGAAAACCTAATTTTAACCTAAACTAAATTAGAGAAGGAAGAGATACTAATATAGAAGGAGTGAAACGGGTGAAGAAGAGCACACAAGCTTGAACGATTGTTAAAGAGAATGGGAGAGCAATATGCACTCAAGGAGAATGGGAGAAGTGATTATAACAATTTGGTAGAAGGGTTCATGAGAAAAGATATACTTTTAACTAAATAAGAACAACAAATACCACAATACTAATAGAATATCGTTCACCAGTTCCCTTCGAAAATTCTATTCAAAAACTCCTTTAATAGAGGATAAATCATTATTCTTACGCAAATATCAAACATCATTACTAACCGATATGATTCATTAATTATATTATATTTTATTAATTAATGACACATTCGCACCAATTAAACTTCCATATAATTAAATGTTATTTGATCCAACAATTTGATTTTAAGTCATATCCAAAGAATGTAGAAATCTTATATATTATCCTTTATCAACTTTTACTGAACATAATAATCACTTGCACAAACCGAGTTAACCAATTAACATAATCAACATATCAATCGTTCATTTACTAGTTTAACCACTCTGATTAATAAAGTTAGCCCGCTTTAAACAATTTTACAACACTAACCATTATTACAAAGTCCTGTCTGAGCGTATATACTTTTATCAATGTGGATTTATCAAAAATTTGTTTATTTAATACAGTTTTATTTAAGAGTCAATTAGTACAAAATATTATTTTAGGGATGTATCTTAGGTTTCTTGAGTTTGGGGTGTCTGAGTATAATTTTCTTGTCGAATTAGTGAATAATCTTTTTTTGTTTCTTTTTTACACTTCGAATCCATTTGTTACAACTTCTTTTCAAAAATCATCAGTCTTTTTAAAAACAAATAATTCCTTCATGAGTTTCTAAGATTTTTCAAAACAGTAAAATAAAAAAAAGAAAAAAGATTTGATGTTGTGGAATTTTTTACGAAAATCATAACATTCTAGGGATTTGAAAGGTTTGAAATCTGCATTATTTAAATTTTATTTGTGTATTTTTAAATGTTATTTAGTTTGGAAAATATAATTTAATTTCTAGCATACGAATAAAATTATTATCTAAATATCTATTTACACATTTAAATTTTAATAGTAAAATTTATGAAAATAAACATTAATTTCTATTTTCCAAAAGAACTTTTTTCGCCAAAATACATTTTAAATTATATGAAAATATTTATTATTCTTTTGCCATTCCTAATGCAAACATAGTTACTTTCTCTCTTAAAACTTCAATTTTGTAATAGAAAACAAACATAATTAAATCTCTATAAACATTAAATTTTAATTCCATTTGCCAACCTTTTTTAATGTCTAACACACTCATTTTATTTTTAGTATAAACTAAATATTTAAACAAATAATTTAATCCGATTTAAAAAAAAATTACATAAAAGTAAAAAGGGGAAATGTGTTTCAGTTTCTACGCTTTCGGTCAAACATGCTTAAACTCCTTATCCTGACACTTTTATAACTTCGGTTTTCAAATTTTAGAAAACACATAGATTGATGGTCCTTTCCAATTTTAAAAATACAATTAATTCTTAAAGACGATGAACCAAATAAATACATTTTTAAAGTTTAACAACCAAATTTATTAATGTATCAAAATTTTGACTGCAGTTAACTGAAAATACAAGGACTAAAGGCATATATTTACCTTATATTTAATCGATTAAATATGGCTGAGAGTCAATTAACTCTATTTTTAACATTTACATATCTTTATGTCTATATCTTGATAATTTTGAACACTTTGGTTTGTTGTATCTTATCTTTTCTTTTTCTCTTTTTCTGTTCTCTTTTTCTGTTTCCTGTGTTGTCACTTCCTTATATATATGTTTACGAGTTTTGACTCTTACGAGTTTCAATAAAAATTTCTGTTTTACTGTGTATTCTAGTACTTGGAGACATGCATTCGCAGAATAGCTTTTCTCTTCTCATGGAATATCATATTTAATATGGTTAAAAACACCATATTTTTCTAACATATATGCAAGTGTGTGTATATATATATATATATATA
>Ga0209489_100706_pt1 | contig 65482 bp, 18 predicted proteins | sample SiratrowhiteBW_FD_187527 | JGI IMG/M metagenome (GOLD analysis project Ga0209489, IMG submission 187527) | Root nodule microbial communities of legume samples collected from California, USA - Siratro white BW (SPAdes) (version 2) | ecosystem: Host-associated > Plants > Roots > Nodule | place... | reverse complement strand
TTGTATGGGAAAAGAAAGAAGAAGAAACAATGTTGGCTATGATTTCAAAAGTACGTTGGTGCGTTGAAGGTCAGGACAGGCTGGTATGGGTAGGAGATGGACAACAAGAGTATACGGTTAAATCTGAATATAGTGTGCTGAATATGGAGGATCAAATGCAAGCTTCAGAGGCTCTTAAGATTTTATGGGGCCTTAAGATCGCCTCATCGGCGACGGTGTGTTCTTGGAGGCTAATGGTGGATAAATTACCTACCAGATCTAATTTATCTTTAAGAGGTTTGCAGCTAACGAGCTTATCTTGTCCATTGTGTCTAGAAAGTGTAGAATCCGGCCAACATCTATTCGTCACATGTAAGGTAGCTCAGAACGTTTGGGATTGATGTGAAAGGTGGGTTGGGATTGTTAATGTCAGACATGAAACTATTGAAGCGCACTTCCTGAGTTTCTGCTTGTTGTTTTGACAAAAAACTATTAATGTAGCATGGAAAGGAATGTGGGTGGTTATTGTGACAGAGATTTGGAACCAAAGGAACAAAGTGGTGTTTAATAGAGGGATAATGGATGCAATGGAAATATTTACTCTAGCTCAACTTAAGGGTTGGTCTTGGTTTAAGCACAAGTTTAAGGGGTGCACTTTTTTATACTCAGATTGGCACTTTTCACCTATTAAATGTCTGAAGTCCCTGGGGTAATACAAAAATTTGACCATGAGAGGTTTGAGGGGATACATGCAAGTGTTTTTACGAGGAAGGAGATTCTTGTTTTTCTGATAACGATGTACTGGGATAAAAGGTTAGGAAGCTACTTACTTTCGGTGTGCACTACTTTGTGATGGTAGGGGGAGGGAGTAGAGTAGTGTAGGTGACTTTTTTTCAACATGTATTGTGCTTTCTCTGGTTTGATTGTGTATTGGTCCCTATTCGGGCTCTGACGGCCGGTACATTTTTCTGTAAACGGGTTGGAACACTCCTAAAGTGTTCCTTTTTATTCTATTTTATTTTTGGCTTTAAAAAAAAAAAAACATGATTCAAAGGCAACAGTTTTATCTGATATCTATTATGTCAATACAGAACAATTAATTTTCTATAATGTGTTTTTTAAACTCGTGCATTTATTGATGTAGATTGCCTTGATATCGCTAGTATATGAGAAGCAACAAAAACTAAGAATCATGATGAAAATGCATGGTCTTGGTGATGGGCCATATTGGATGATTTCGTATGGTTATTTTCTTGCCTTATCAATTGTCTACATGCTGTGTTTTGTGATATTTGGCTCAGTCATAGGTAAGAATCCAACCAGTGTGACTATTTTCATTCTGACATTTTTTCCGTTTCTCTTTAATACAACTGTTTGGTTTTTTCAGGGTTGAATTTCTTCACTATGAATGACTACAGCATCCAATTCGTGTTTTATTTCATCTATATAAATTTACAAATTGTTATGGCTTTTTTGCTGGCTTCCATGTTTTCAAATGTTAAAACTGCTACAGGTTTGTTGATTACCGTGCTATGTTGTTGAATTAGTATTTTCTTCTATCTGATTGGATTACTGACTTTTTTTTTTCTTTTTTGTTTTTGTAATTGCAGTTGTTGCATATATAGCTGTGTTTGGAACTGGGCTATTAGCTGGCTTTCTTTTCCAATTTTTTGTTCAAGACACATCATTTCCGAGTAAGTAAACAATGATAAAAAATTTGTCAGCATCTTGGATCATTCATGTGGTTCCGGACATACAAATTTTAGAATGGTTATTCTAAAGTGTTGACAGATATTGTACCATATTGCAATTCATAATCAGACAGTTTTCAACATGGATGATATTGCAGATAATGCAAATAACTATAGCCCTTGTTTCTGTTCTCAATAAACTTCTGGAAAAATTCTATCATTGTTAACACGATCTTGACTTTAACTAAACTGGAAATAATTTTACCTACAAATTTCTTGAGTAATTTCCCTCCACAATTTTATTAAATTCTTTAAGAAATAGAAAAATGAAATAAATTTGAATACGATGTAACATAAGGATGAATGTTCTTCTGAATTGATACAAAAGGATGAATGGCATGAGTAGGGAATTAAGGTTTAGATTCTTTATCAACTGAAAAGAATAGACTAACATGATAATTGTGATTAGAATTTATATCTAAGTAGATTTCGTTGCTATCATCTTTATGTATCATGTACGAACATGCTGGCACTTTCTAACCTTCATTCTGGTCTGTTGATTTATTGTCTGTACAATATTTTCAGGAGGGTGGATCATTGTTATGGAGTTGTATCCTGGGTTTGCTTTATATCGTGGGTTATATGAATTTTCTCAATATTCCTTTAGTGGGGATGCTTTGGGGACTAATGGTATGCGCTGGAGCGATCTGAGTGATAGCACAAATGGCATGAAGGAGGTCTTAATTATAATGTTTGTGGAGTGGCTTTTGGTGCTTTTCTTTGCTTATTATATCGATCAAGTTTTGTCATCAGGAAGCAGAAAAAGTCCTCTTTTTTTCTTGAAAGGATTTCAGAAAAAGTCTCATTCATCTTTTCGGAAGCCTAGTATCCGAAGGCAGAAATCTAAGGTGTTTGTTCAGATGGAGAAACCTGATGTTACTCAAGAGGTAAATTTTTGTTTTCATTGAATACATTTACTCATTACTGGTTTCTTTTAGAAATCAAGATATATCTATTATTGTCTGAGTGAAGAAATTAATTAAAGTAGGTAATAATAGATTATTCTTTGAATAACTTGGGATCGAACAAATAACTTTCTGGTAAACTAAAGTTAGACTATATTAGTTCGTACCTGTAACCTAAACCTGAACAGTATATTTTTACTAAAAGACATGTCACTACTTGTTTCTTTATTCTTCCACATTTTTATTGAAAATAGAGTCAATGATTATGCACTCATAGTGCAAAACAGTTTTACATTGTCACAACTCAACAGAAATAATCCATAGATGATTTCTAAAGTAATTATTGTAAAAATTAACAAAGTTGGTTTATGACTAGATGACTATGTAATGGAGTTCTGTGTATAGCCTATTTTCTCTTTAAAATATGGTGTACCTTAGTTACATGCATGAGGTGTCAATTTTTTTCCCTTTTTCTCTTCAGAGGGAGAAGGTGGAGCAACTGCTACTTGAACCGATCATTAATCAAGCAATTGTATGCGATGACCTGAAAAAGGTCTACCCGGGGAGGGATGGTAACCCTGAGAAATTTGCAGTGAGAGGATTGTCCCTTGCTTTGCCTCAAGGAGAATGCTTTGGTATGCTTGGTCCCAATGGTGCTGGGAAGACTTCTTTTATCAATATGGTTAGTTAAATTTGATTTATCAGCAATAAACGTTTTTGGAAAATTCCTTACTTTTCTTTCCCTGTCCCTTACTTCCTCTTTAAATATAAGTTGGATCTGAAAAATCTATTTAGTTTCTCAAGAGGAAAGAACAATTTTAAAAGTACTTTGAAAAGAGTATCTTTATCAATGAAAATTGCCAATTGGTTGATCCTTAGAGATGTCTGAGTTTACACATAAAAGTATGAATCGGATTGGTTTTCTGTGAAATCCTGTTACTATGCAATGAATCCTTTTTTTTTTTTTTCTCTTTTGCTGGTGGTTTGCTCCTCAATTAACCAGCATGTATTGCTTACAGATGATTGGTCTCACAAAGCCAACCTCTGGTACAGCATTTGTTCAAGGTCTTGACATAAGAACTCATATGGATGGAATATATACTAGCATGGGTGTATGCCCACAACACGAGTAAGCAGAAACTTCCTCCTATTTATGTTTTTTAATGTAATATTAAATTAACTTTGTAACAATTAAGAAATTTTATATATTTTTTTCTTTTATTATTTTAGTTTGCTGTGGGAATCTCTGACAGGAAGAGAGCATCTACTCTTTTATGGCAGACTTAAAAATCTTAAAGGTTCAGCCTTGACAGAAGTAAGTCTACTTGAGATTGTGATTGCAGAGAATGTTGGCACCTAGAATATCTTGCATCATAGTTGGAGCAAAGAGAGAAACATACAATTCTTGGGTGACAAAATCATTGGGTAGTTAAAAGTTTGGTCATTCTTTAGTGATATACAGTTCTTGTGTATTATGTTTAGATGACATAATAAGTGTGTGAAACGTCATGAAGAGTACTATTAGTTTGTCAATTTTAAAGGAAATTGAACTTCCTGTCAATGTTATCATATTAGTTTTATGCTCATTCCCCCTTAATTATTCATGGCACATATATTTTTCAGCTAAAAGGGTGTTGATCTTTAGAGGTCTTGGCTGTAGTGTAGATACAAACTGAACCATTTTCTCTTTAACATTTATTTAGCTGTAAAGACAAGACTTAGGTAATTTTAACTTCCAATCTATTGATGCAGGCGGTGGAAGAATCATTGAAAAGTGTAAACCTTTTTTATGGAGGAGTTGCAGATAAACAAGCTGGAAAATACAGTGGAGGAATGAAAAGGAGGCTTAGTGTCGCAATTTCATTGATTGGAGATCCTAAAGTAGCTTTCTTTTCCATTCAATCTGTTTCACTAAACCATTTTTTCTTTCTCTAAAATATTTTTGTTATGCTTTCTTACACAAAATGTTTAAGGTTGTTTATATGGATGAGCCAAGTACTGGATTAGACCCTGCATCAAGAAACAACTTATGGAATGTTGTCAAACGTGCAAAACAAGATCGTGCAATCATTCTTACCAGTAATCTCACTCTCCTCTTGCTTTTAGAAGCACATATACAAGCTTGTTGGTAGAAGAAATAAATTATTAAAAATCTTTGTGTTTTGCATACTCTTTTCAGCACATTCCATGGAAGAGGCAGAAGTGCTATGCGATCGATTAGGAATATTTGTAGATGGAAGCTTGCAGTGCATAGGAAACCCAAAGCAGGTAACTTCATTGGAAATCCAACATACATTTGCTATGTTCACTTTTTGTAGCTGTGAAGTGACATTTTTTACACTTGTGGGTTTTATGAAAGTTGAAAGGTAGGTATGGAGGAACTTATGTGTTCACAATGACAACATCTGTGGATAATGAAAAGGGTGTGGAGAATTTGGTGCGAGGGCTTTCCCCAAATGCTAACAAGATCTACCATATCTCTGGGACACAAAAGTTTGAGCTACCAAAGGAGGAGGTTAAAATAGCAAATGTATTCAAAGCAGTTGAAAATGCAAAGAGAAGCTTCACCGTTTCAGCGTGGGGTTTAGCTGATACCACGTTGGAAGATGTCTTTATCAAAGTTGCACGTGGGGCTCAGGCATTTGACACCTTGTCATAGTTTCATACTCTGCATCTACACCATCATTTTTATTGCATATAAATAAGGTGTATATATAACCTCGAATTTTGTTAGTTTTTGGCATATTCCTATTACATTACAAATCTTAGCTGATTCATTGTAAAAGAAGGTGTTTCAGGGATTTTCTTATTACTATTCGAACATTATAGGTATACTTTTATTATGATATTTTTATTTTATGTGACTTTTGTTTATTATATAAAAATAAAATAATAAAATATATTATTTATCATACATTACATTAAAATTATAATAAAAAATTAATGGAGCCATAGAGATGGGCCCAAATCCAAAAACCATATAAACAGATAAATTTATCTCAGTTTTACCCTAATGATTATGAAATTTCATATAAAAAGACATCCATCAATTCCTACACAACATACATAGTTCTTATTACACATCATAGATCACCATCTAAGCTAATAACATGAAACATTTTACAACATCTTGTACGTCCTATTGGAATTAGTGAGTTGAAACTAGATTTTTCCTTTAATGATTATGAAAAACTAATTGTTTTTTTGGAAATCAGACTCGTGACCTTGGCTATGATATTAATTGTTAGATCATGTGCTTACTATTAGGCTAAAAGCTATAGCCATTAGGATGTAACTCTTTCTACTTAAGAGTACAACAGTCCAAGTGCCACAATTCGATTGTGACTTGGACTACCTGCCCCACCTGCCTCCGCCACGAGACAACTGATGTCACCTGCAACACATCCAAGTGAATGCTTATCGGTTGAACTTTGCTTTTAGAAAAACATAATGGTTAAGTTTTATTGTTTAAGAGAGAGAGAGAGAGATAGAGAGAGTGACTTGTTTTAAAAGAACACTCCTATCAAGCAATGAATAACTTGTTGAAAGAATACTTGAATAGGGTTAGTCATGAGTGGCGGGATTCAAAAGAATACTCAGAGTTAATACTCAGAGTTTGTAGCTAGTAATGACTAAGTTGTTAAAGTTTGTAGCTAGTAATGATTAAGTTGTCAGAGTTTGCAGCTAGTAATGACTAAGTTGAATGCAGTTAGTCATGAGTGGCGGGATTCAAAAGAATACTCAGAGTTTGTAGCTAGTAATGACTAAGTTGTTAGAGTTTGTAGCTAGTAATGATTAAGTTGTCAGAGTTTGCAGCTAGTAATGACTAAGTTGAATGCAGTTAGTCATGAGTGGTGGGATTCAAAAGAATACTCAGAGTTTGTAGCTAGTAATGACTAAGTTGTTAGAGTTTGTAGCTAGTAATGACTAAGTTGTCAGAGTTTGTAGCTAGTAATGACTAAGTTGAATGTGGTTAGTCATGAGTGGCGGGATTCAAAAGAATACTCAGAGTTTGTAGCTAGTAATGACTAAGTTGTCAGAGTCTGTAGCTAGTAAAGACTAAGTTGTTAGAGTTTGTAGCTAGTAATGACTAAGTTGGCAAATAATACTTCGAGGGATTAGCTAAGAGTGGTTACAATTTGAAATAAAACTCATATCAGGACAGGTAGAAGTGGTTGCGATCCAAAAGAATACTTATTTGTACTTCACAATAATAGTTTGCTTAATGGAACTAGACTAATTGGTGGAGAACTGAATGTAGCATGTATTATCAAACTGTAGCATGTATTATCAAACGAGCGAGTTAGTATAAAACTACTGAGAAATCTATGTACTTTTAATCTTTTAGATTACATTTTATTTCCTCTGTGCAAAATAAAAGAAGAGAGCTTTTTGAAAGACTTACCTGTAATATCAAACAACATTTCCAAAAAAGCCTTAAAAATTATTAAAAACACAACTCAATCTTCCTTTTTGTGTCATACATATATATATATATATATAGAATGAGAGTGGGAGAGAGAGATGGAGAGAGAGAGGGAGAGACAAAAAGGAAGAGAGAGGAAAAGAAAGAGGGAAGAGAGAGGGAGAGAGAGAAGGGAAAGAAAGGGGGAGGGAGAGAGGGAGAGAGAGAGAAGGAGAAAGAGGGAAGGAGAGGGAGAGATAAAAGGGGAAGGGAGAGGGAAAGGGAGGGAGAAAGAGACTGAGTGAGAGGGAGAGGGAGAGAGAGGGGGAGGGGAGAGGGAGGGACAGAAAGAGTGAGAGAGGGAGTGGGAGAGAGATAGGGGAGAGGGAGTTGGAGGGGAGAGAGGGAGAGGGAAAGAGAGGGAGGAAGAGAAAGGGAAAGATAGAGAGGGAGAGAGGGAGGAGAAGAGAGAGTGAGAGAGGGAGAGAGAAAGCGATGGAGAGGGAGAGAGAGAGAGAGGAAGGATAAGGAGAGTGAGAGATGGTGAGAGGGAGGGAGGGAGATATTATTTAATATGATTTAACAACTTTTTTTCTTCTCAAATATAAGATAATAAGTTCAAAAAAAAGTTAATAATTTAATTATTTGATGCTATTAAATTTTTTTGTCTAGTTTTAATATTTTTCTAAATTATGTTTAAATAATGAATGAATGGAAAGAGAAATAATAATAACACTAATAATAATAATAGCGATCAAAATAATAAATTTTAAAAAAATTAAAAGTAAACTATTCTATCCTCCAACTTTTTGTCAGCAAAAAAGAATTATGAAATAAAATAAAAACTATATTCGATAATTAAAACTATAAAATAAAATGTTTCTTAATGATATAATTAATAAAATTATGAAATCTATTTATTTATTTTATAAAAAAGTAAACTAATTATTTTAAGTTTGAAACATTACGTGTGTACATCACTATCAAGTTCACTATCAAGTTCGTTTGTCCTTCAGGATTCGTTAAATAAACTGTTTGAAACTAATTCTTCAATTTGTTTATACAACATATCAAACACAACATTTGAGACGAATTTTTTTATATTATACACTATTAATTCAAATTCAAAGTAAATTATCTAATAACAATAATATGTTGAAAAATTGTTGTTAGAAACCTTTTTTTTTTTTATGTTTGATGATAGGAATACTTTTAAAATTTTAGAACATGAATAAGTCACTTCTTAATCCTGATAAATTAAGTACTTTCGTGTTATTATTATTATTGTTACTATAAATAAAAACAAAAAATTAATTATGAATGAAAATAAAAAGTATTTAACAATAAAAATTAAATTGACATTAAATTTTTAATTATTAATCATTCAATTATAAACATTTTGTTTCCATCATATTGCATTAGTTAATGGAAATGTTCATTCCTTAATGATAGCTCATGTGTTAATCCAATTAAATTTCTCTTTTCCTTATTCAAGTTTTATGATTTTATATAAATTTTTTATTTATTTATTTTTGTTTTCTTTTATAAATATTATGGGTATTCATGTTTTGAACTAATAAATAGTGACAAGAAAATTTTAAAAATCATTAGTAATGGAGATTAATTTAGTGTATTAATAACAATTTATTTAAAATTGAACTAAGTTAATTAGTTTCCTTTATATGCGTGATTATATTAGAAAAGGAATATAGTCCCTTCATGCGTTATCAAGTTTCGGTTAAGATTTGTTTTTTGAAGAAATAAAGAAATGTAATATATTATTTTTTAGTTTAATAAGATATTTAAAAGATTTTGTATTTCATCGTTTTTATTTATTATGATAAATACATATATGTAGCCTAATAAAAAAATAGATAAAAAATAAGGATATAAATAATAAAAAGGTGGTTAAAGCTGTTTAAAATTTTGAAAACCACAATTAAATAAAAATAAAAACCTTTTAAAAAATACGATTTTTTTTTTAAAGTAAACACCAGAATACTTTATTTCCTGCAACTTACAGAAACATAAAATATATAATGTGTCGCAAACTTGGTACCAACCAAAAAAAATAGATGATGGAAAGCATACTCTATTTTAAAGTAAGATTCAATATTATATTAACAGCTAAACAGAAGAGTAGAAGATAAAGGAGACTCAAATATTCTGATAACTATAAAATCAAACTAAAAATTCTGTTTTTATTTCATTGTTTTTTCTCTCTATATATATATTATCAGATATGGCACTGCATAAGCACAATCAAACCAAGCTTAGCACTCATTACTTTTCGCATGAACATGATGGTGAAGCTTTATCTAACTCTCTCTTTTCTTCTGGGGGTTCTGCTTGTTGCTCAAGCACATGGACATGCAAAGGAGATCGGCTTCTATCAGCTCAAAGGAGGAAATTTGAAGCTGAATTTGACAAATTATGGTGCAACAATTGTCTCTGTCGTAGCTCCTGATAAGCATGGTATGTTTTACAGTGTAAGTTGTTTTAAATGTGTGCTCTTGAAACAGAAATCACAGACCTTCTTCTCTTCTTGTTTGTCTCTACAGGGAATTTAGATGACATTACCCTTGGCTACGATGACATTGAGCAATACAAGGTATGATCAAAGTTCTATTCTTTTGTCATTCAATCAACTAATTCTGCAGAAACAAGGTGTCTTTGGTTTTAGCTTTTTAACAGTATGTGAATAGTAAAACAAAGTTTTGATCACATTCAACCCAAACTTTTCTTCTTGTTTTTCATAATATTCGTCCAAATTAATGATTTATAGAACAGTAATTTTTTACGTTGAAACTTTGTGCAGAATGATACATGGTACTTCGGAGCCCTTATTGGACGTGTGGCAAATAGAATTGGACATGCTAGGTTTACATTGGACAACCATACCTATAAATTGCCTGCTAATGATCACGGAAACACACTCCATGGTATTATTGAAGAAGTTATTAATTACGCATGCTTTCATTTTCTGTTTACACTATTGATGAAATTAAACATAACTGAACAATTTATTGGAATGAAATACCAGGTGGTTTCACAGGGTTCAGTGATGTTATATGGACAGTAAAAGCTCACAAGGAAGACCGTTATATAACATTCACCTATGACAGTCATGATAATGAACAAGGTACATTCTTCGACAACTTAGTTATTATTTCTTTGCTACAAATTCCATACTAAAAATTTATTTATTTTTCTCTTGTAGGGTTCCCTGGAAGACTTGAAGTGACAGTGACATACATGCTCCTTGGCAGAGACAAATTTGGAGTGAAAATGATTGCCAAGCCGGTAGACAAAGCCACACCAGTGAACCTGGCACAGCACACATACTGGAATTTGGGAGGCCAAAAGAGTGGTCATGATATTCTGTCACACGAAGTTCAAATTTTTGGGTCAAAGATCACCCCAGTGGACGAGAAGCTGATCCCCACTGGAAAGTTCGAATCTGTGAAGGGCACCCCTTATGATTTCCTTGAACCAAGGACAGTAGGTAGCAGGGTCAATGACCTTCCTGGTCTGTATGATGTGAACTATGTGCTTGATGGAAAGAGCTCTAGGCACTTGCAGAAAGTGGTGACAGTGAGAGACGATGTGTCTGGGAGGAAACTAGAGTTGTGGTCAAACCAAGTTGGTCTGCAGTTCTACACTGGTGGCATGCTGACAGCCACAAAGGGTAAGGATGGAGCAGTTTATGAGAAGCATGCTGGCTTGGCCCTTGAGACACAGGGCTTCCCTGATTCTGTGAATCATCCAAATTTCCCATCACAGATTGTTCATCCTGGTCAGACCTACAAGCACTACATGGTCTACAGACTCACTGCTTGCTAGTTTTAGGATTAGTTTCTTTGTTAGATTTTTAGTCATTATTAGAGGAACATGATTAAATAAATCTTATTCACTACTGTATCATTTTCCATATTTATCAAGTGAATAAGAATTTTGAGGAATAATCTCTTGCAGTACTTTTCAATTCTTTGGATATGTCTGCTTAATTCGACCAAAAACATAGTTGCGTGCGTGCACATTAGATGACAAATATATTTATCTTATTTACTAAAAAATTAGCAAAATATACTTTTACAAAATAAGCTATCTACATATACATGTAGATGTAGGTTTGACTTACCTTATTATACAAATGCTATGAAAAGAATTATCAAAGGTAAAAAGGTTTTAGATTAGTTGTATTTCTAATATTCATTTGACACTGTCAACTTTGACACTTCTACACAAGTGAGAAAATTGGAATTAAAAAAATAAAAACAACATAAACTTTAGACCAAAAACTTTCTACAATTAAACGAGCACACATTTGAAAAAAAAAATGCATATAATTGATGACAGCCTAAGCCATTATCTACATAAATAATAATAAAATATTTATAATAATTGATTATGTAAATACTATAATTAATTATGATATTTTATTATTAATATTAATAATTTTTTAATAATTACACTATCAATATTTTATTAATATATTTTAAATTATTAAAATATACAATTAAAGTAAAAATGCTAAAATAACAAATAAAATAAAATAATTAATTAATTAATTTAATATTTTACTAATATTTATGTTTTATATTATAATAAATTAAATACTTAAAATAACATATTAAAATAATAAATAAAATAGATTTAACTAATTTAAATTTTGATATTTTGTAAATTAATTTATTTTAATACATTCTTATTTGGAGATAATTTTTTTTATTTATTACAAATTTATAATAATTTTTTGTTTTAATTTAAAATTTATTTTAACTCTACTTTATATTTTTAAAAATTATTTTTTGTATCGAGTTAATTTTTAAAAAAATTATTTCCAGATTTCTAAAAAATGATATAAGACTTGGATAAATCTATTTTCAATGTAAGAAGATATCATTTTTTTTTTTTTTAAATTTTATGAGTGTCTAACTATGTTAGATAAATACTCAAAATCAAGGAAGACGGCCAAAAATATGTACAATAAAACTTTTAGGACACAAGTGATTTTCACAAATTTGAAAATTAGAATTTGGTTTCGCCTATTGGTAATAAAGAGAATAGCCTTTTCAACGCAATTTAAGCCTGCAGTAGGATTAATTCTATATTATTTAAAATTTTTCAAAATATTTCTTCTACCACTAACGTATATCTCTTTGTCTAATTTGGAAAATCAAATCACTCTATTATGTAATTAAAAGAAGTTATCACAATTTCTTTTAAACATAGTTGAATTAGAAAATATGAATCAATGTAAAATATCATTTAATGTTATTTATATCTAATTATCAAATCAAAATTTAATATCTTAATTTAACTTCTAAAATCAGAAACTAAATTTAGAATCTTAGAAGTACAAATTCGAAATTAGATAGAAGAAGAAAAAACTTAAAATACTAAACATTATGTACAAAACTCAAGTCGGATTTTTCGATCTTGATTATGTGAACTAATCTTTGAAAATTAGTTCTCTATGAATGATAACACAAAGAAGAAGAAGATAATTGAAAAAGGCAATTTGAAAATGAGAGAAAAACAAAAAAATAGACTATTTTGAAACTGAAAAACTAAACAAATGATTTTTCTTATATCTTTAAATACATTAGGTTATATATATAGTCTAATGAACTACAAAAATAGATATAATATGATTCTAATTAGGCTTGTTACCTCAATTACAAAATTCTAAACTAAAATAAGAAAAATTGAATATACATAGGTCTGTATGCAAAAATTTTAGGTGGCAAATCCAACCAACCATATATCTATTTTAAACCCAAAAAGTTTAGAATCTAATGCAAATAGAATAAATAAAAAAATAATATCTAAAAAAAAAATGTTATAGTCAAAACAGTAAGTAAATGTTAAATTAGCTAAAAACGCAAATTTAAAACAATGGTGTACATTGAACCAATTTATTACAACTAAAAGAAAATAATTAAAAACTGAAAATAAAGTATATTAGAAGTATTTTCATTGTATAATAAAACTAAAAATATGTATCATCAACTCTCTTACATCTATTTTGAGTTTTATGTATATGGATGAGTGTAGATGGTTTGTTCTAAGTCAATACCCTTTCTTTCTTTTATATTTGCTTTAGATATATCTAGGATTCGTAAATTTTGTAAGTGATTTGACTTATAGGTTGTAAACTGTCATCGATGTGGTAAGATGTAATTTTCTTTAAACATATGTTTGGTATAATGAATGAACTTTGGTTTGAGTATAACATGTGCAATGTTGCGTGAGAAACATAACATGAGTATTTTGTGAAAAAAATGGTGATTTGAACTATTTTTTTATTTGGATTTTTCTTTTTTAACAGTAAAATTAAAATTAATGAAAGTATTTTAGAAGTATTTTAACCCTATTAGAGAGTAATCCTACTACAAATATTTTGTTTGAGAATATCTCAATATACAATATAATACCCAAAGAAAACTGAGCACGGCCGAATTCTATCCTCACTCTTTTATTTGAGTATTATATAATAGTTATGAATCCCCACTTTTAAGCGTTACTGAATTGGACGACGATGGCAAGGTTTAAGTTCATATCTACCATGAATGATCTATGACAGGAGAATAAAGATGCCAAGTAAATAGCAGATGCAAATTACCAAATATGAGAAATATTGTTCATGGAGGTAGAGATATCTCGTCTCCACGTTGAAAACATTAAGGACTCACAAGAAACTTCAACAGAAAAACTAGGAACCACAACAAGTTCTTAAGGCACAGATGTCTCACTAGAAGATATTAGAGACCAAATTGACACCAGTATAATAAATCTTCCAACCTTCAACAGAAGAAATAATAAACGAAACAATTCCACCTCATTACAGTGTCCTCAAGCTAAATCATTTTGCAGGATTACAAGATCTGACAAGTCACCTTAAAGCATTTTGTACCCAAATGTTGATATCTCAAGTGGATTGGACGAGGTCCAATGTAATATGTATGTCGGCCCATTGACGGACACTGCATTGGATTGATTCATCAACTTACCAACCAAATTTTTTTTTCTTTTTTTCTTTTTCATTTGAAGAGTTTTGTAGTTTGTTCACTACCCAGTTTGTTGTAAACAAGAACAAGTATCCTAAGATAGGAGACTTCTTCGATGTGAAATAATTATAGGGTTAGTCACTTAAAGAGTACATGGCTTCCCTGTACATTGATCATGCGTGTCCCACTTATAAAACGAAGGAGAACCTCGTTCAATAGATCACTAATTCTAAATATTTTACTTAAGGATCTTCTAGAGACTTTTGACTAGAAAAAAAAAAAAAAGAGAGTATAAAACTAATATTAACTCGCTAGTTTTAAAGAAACTAAAAATGTAATTAAACCTAAACTATATTTAATATTTTCACTCAATATACACAATCTATGACCCTTTAAGGCATTATGTATCTCGTACTTCAGCCGAGATAGAATCTTAAGAGTTGGAACAAGGTTTATTACATGGAACATCTGTTATGATTTTAGGTTAATGAACATAACAGGGTGATTGATTACTTATCCGTTGCAGCTCTAAGTGTTAGCATTACTAATTACTTAATTATTTAGCTAGCGTTAAAGCTATAGTTATCCGTTTCCACACCCGAGGCTATTGCTGTACAAATTATTGGGAGTCTTTGTCTAAGGTAAATAGTATTAATTAAAAACAATAGGTTCAAATTTGGGCGAATTAAAAATACATTATGGATCTAATATCTGCGTGTGCATAGAAAGAGACAATGTATATGTAGCAAAGCACGAACTCTGAAACTTTTTATTTAATATCTAAAGAAATCGGGCTTCGCAAAAGAAGTAATGATGCATAGTGGACAAAAACCATACAAAAAAGAGTGAAACGAAAAGGGAAATAAGAAATACACGACTACTGGATCCGCTCAGAAGTAGTGAAGTGCTAACTATGAATTATGGCATAAACTACCGACCTATTGCATAAGTAAATTTCTAATTATTGCAGCTTGTGCAGTGTCAGTTGTTGCCAAGAGCTCAGACAAACGCTCGCTTAGGTCGTCCACTTCCCTGTGTAAGCTTCTAATATAGTTGCATGTCTCTTGTAACACCTTGGAAGCTGAAACCTGAATGCATTCAAAAAAATTCACTTTATCAAAACAGTTCTAATGTACATATTTCTCAAATTTCACAGTATACATACATTTTCTATGTAGAATCCTAACATTTTATGTTAGGTTTGCTTTTCGTTTTATTTTTGATCAATTTTAAGACAGATAGGAACTTTCAAATGCTGGACTGGTTTGCGGGTGAGAAAAGCCAGATGGGGTTCAAATTAACAAAATGTAAATTTAATTTGAAGAAAGAAGTATTTCAAAAGTTCCGTAAAACATATTCAATTTGGTAATTGTCTCACTATTATTTATCCTAATTAAGAATATCTAGGTAGGATTATGTTAGGCCTAATCATGAGCTAAAAATTAATATCGTTTGTATTTATCAAAATGACAAAATCAGCTTCTGCAACATAATGAAAATCATGGTTTCACTTTCCAACAGCATCATGCCCCAACATAGTCCTCACTCAATTGGATTATGACTCTTGAAACCGTGAATTGAAAGATACAGTAATATAAACCAACACCTGAGGCACTGATACTTTAAAGTTAACAACCTATCTGATTTGTACCCATATCTGTGCATCATATGGTTAACTAATTAACTTGTAGAGCTTAATTAGAGAAAAACTAGCAGTTAGGAAAATGTGAATGTGCAGTTAAACACAGAAAGAGGAAGAATCTTATAGAACACAGAAAAAAAAGGTTAAATGTATATGTAGGATGAACCTTGTCAGAGCTCCTATCGCGTATCTCTGGAAGAAGCTGTTGCAACTTGGAGACAAGATCGTTGATCTGATCATCGGTGATATTCCTTGAACTACCTGTTTGCCTTGACCGTGACCTCCTGCTAGACATCTTATATTATATATAAAAGTAACTCAACTACTTTTAGGTCTAATTGAGAATCCTAGCCACCAATATGTCTAGTGAGTTGGTAAGAATCAGTTATGAAACAAAGCTAGTGACGGTTGAGAATTTGAAAATGGTTATAGAGATGGGAGAACCAATTAAGTAGTCAAAAAAGAATTAAAGATCAACAGTGGGTGGATGGAGGTGGGGTTGTAGAGTGTGTAGAATAGCCTGTGATGTTGGGGATCGAGAATGAAATTAAGACAAGTAATGCATGGGAGAAAGAAGAGGGCTATGGTTATCTTTAAATAGGGTTTTGGAGAGAGAGTGAGAAGAATCAACTTTCTAGATATATGCTATAATATCGTCCAAGAGTGTTCCTAAATTGGGTTAGAAGTTTGAGAGGACCCTGTGCATGTTTCAAGTGAGAGAAAGTGAACAAGAAAGAGAGAGAGAGAAAGAAAGCTTTGTTCTTTTGTTTTCGACCTTCTCAGTGTGTCAGCCTCTACACGCAATACCATGTTATCTAAAGATTTCCAACAATGCCATAGTGCAAAAAATTAGTATTATATTATTGGGTGTGCACCCCGTTTCATAAAATAGCTTGCAACCCTATTTAGCAAAATCTTAACGACTCTTTTCCTATAATGCCCACAAATTTGTGTGAGCTGCGAGTGAGGTCACTTCTTATTAAAATAAGCAAATGATTAACCAGCATTAGCAGCAGTGTAAAGTTTCATCCAAGATCTTTATAGATATTATTTATATGGGACAATAAAATAATGGGTAGACAAAATGGGGGAACAGCAAATTAGGGTAACGTGATCACCCAGAACTTGAGTTGACTAGTCAATGCAAACTCTCTCCGTCTATGCTTTTGATTGCTTAAACAAGGACATGCTCTTCCAGGAGTTTCTGGAATCGGTCTATTTTTCAATTTCCAATCTACCCTAAAGGAAGAACAAAAGGAAAGGCATAGCCATAGCTGTGTTTGAGATATTGTCACATAACATTTCTAATGTTTGCTCAAAAAACAAAGCTGCATATTGACAACAACAGATTACTGATGCTTTAATTTGCAAGCCTATATATAAGTTGCGGATTAAGGTTAGAACTTTTGGATATTGGTGAAATGGAAAGAAGCAAAGAAGTTCTCATCATCTTAAAGCCTGTGCCTTATTCTTCAAACGTTTATAACAGTTAGGAGGCCGAAATTTGGTCATGAATTGAGATGCTTGATGCAAAAGTACCCCATATACTCTCTGCATAATGATTTTTTTTTGTCTTGTCCAAAAACAATGATCACGGTTACAGTTTTACTCGAAGCCATCACAGTTTTTATAGTTTTTCATATTTAAATTGGTGTTTGGAGGCGAGGAGGAGGAGGGGTTTGGTTTTCAAATGTCTATAATTATAGAGTATTATTGTGTAGTCCCTCGTAAAACTGTTTTCTTTCTGCTAGTAGTAGTTTGAATGGATGTAATAGAAGGAAAACAAATGAAAAATAAATAATTTAAGCATGTTTCTGGTTTATACATAGTATTAGTTTTCACCAATTTAGAGTTTTAAGGAATATGAAATTATTTATTCAAAATTAATCCCAAGGAAAATTATCATATATGGGCTAGTCTTTAGTTTGTCAGGGCAAGAAATAAATATTATAAAAAAATTAAGAAAGAACTCTAATGAAGGCGATATAAGCAGAATTAGCATGTTGTTAAACATTTGTCTTTATTATTTATTCTTCTTGTTTCTGTTGATACTTTTCTTTAATATATATTTTTTTCCTTGTCACCCATTCAAATATCCCTCCTTTCTCATCTTCCTTTTTATTTGAACCCTTTTATATTTTTCGATAATACTCTTCTGTTTTTCGTCTTCCATTGATTGTTTGAGACTTTATGAACGTTCTTCTTCTGTGTACTATTCTCTATTAAGTCAAGAGCTATGCTTCAGGATATAATTAAAGCAGAGCTGTGAAAGAACAATGGCGGAGTAAGAGGATCAAAGAAAGAGAAAAGGAAACAAAGAGCATTGACCGAGAAAAAAAGAAGAACAATAAAGAGGAGTATTTGACCACGTGAAAAAGAGTAGTAATAAAAAAAAGGGGCATATAACAATAAGAGAATTCACAACAAAAATTCTAGTTGCTAGGCAATTTAATACACAGATGGAACCTATAGCTCAACCCACAGTATTATGTAATAACGCTTTCAAATAGCTAAATATTAATTTCTTGATAGAAAGTGTCTCATATGTTGCACATTCTATCTTAGGCCGAATTATTTCGAAAAAATAAGACATCTCTTTTATAAACAATATATATATCATAACAAATAATTTGTTATAAAGAGTGATAAATTTTGTAACAAAAAGTTAAAATATACGAGAACATGAATAAGTAAATATTTTTTTTATGGATTTTGTGATGAAAATATGTTTTTCCTAAAGATTTCATCTATCATAAAAGTGAATTAGTAATAAATATTTGTGATGGGAATAATTCATTAATAAAATATGTGTCATGGAAGTCATAAACAAAATGTATTAAATAAAATTACGGATGACTTTTATGGTGACAACTATAAGTGTCATAATAAAATCATTCTCACAAAAATATGACATAAAAGATAGTTTTCACCAATGTTGTGGTACATTGCTTAAAACAGAATAAATAACCTTCCAAGCATGTTCAAGCTTAAGCGTCAGATGCTCTCAAGTAACACTACAAGAAAAAAAGCTATTTAGAGACCAATATTTAGCTACCAAATGAAATGATTGCTAATTGTAATCAAAATAGTCACTAAATTAAATTTTAATTGATAAATAACTACAAAATAGAAGTAATAATTGAATTTAGTGATCAATTAAGTCAAATAATTGGTATCTAACATTAGATATCAAGTTTTAGTCACCTATCTCATTAGATTCTAAATTGATATCTAATTAAGTTAGAGACTAATTTAAAATCTAATTATATAGGTCACTAAAACCTTGGTAGCTAATGTTAGATACCAATTATTTGACTTAATTGGTCACTAAATTCAATCATTACTTCTATTTTGTAGTTATTTAGCAACCAAAATCTAATTTGATAACTATTTTGGTCACAATTAGTAACCATTTCATTTGGTAGCTAAAAATTGGTCTCTAAACAACCTTTTTCTTGTAGTGTAATGAAAGGTTGTTTTAAGCAAGAGTAGACCAAACACAATTTTTCAAGGGTTTCACTTTGAATATCCATGCTTAAGTGAACAATTATGTGTCCTTAAGAGGACGAATGTAGGTTGATGGATTTACATCGTAAAATAATCATTTGAAATTATATTTAGTAGACGTTTAAGCAATTACACCTACCAAACTTAAAATTTCTCAGTGTTCACACTTAAATATATATAATACACACTTAAGTAAATGTATGTAAGTTAATGAATTTCAAATTATAAAATAATCGTTGAGAATGGTCCTTAGTAGGCACTTAAGCAAGAACACACACCAAACTTAATTTTTCTAAGTGTTTTTTAGTGTTCACACTAAACGAATATTAATGTGCATTTAGCAAATTTATGTAAACGGATAAAGTTCACATTGTTGAGTAATCATTTATGTGAAATCGTGTAGGCACGAAGTTCTAGTAAGATATATTTGAAGTAATACAAGAATAATTACAAGAATAATTATCTTAGTCATTTTGTGAATTTTATTTTATTTAAAGTTAAAGTTAAGATAATTTATTAAAAAGATTCATTAAAGTGTTTTTAAAAATTTTGCAGTAGTCGATTTTAGAAAGTGATGACGATTTATTATTGATTTGAATATGTTATATATAATATTTGCAAAATAAAATAAATATTAAAAGATATGAAAAGGTAGTTAACTTTAGAGATTTCATTTAAAATCACTACAATAATTTAGAAAAATGTACAATACACTAAAAAAATTACAGACATAATTGGTCTCTTTTATTATCTCATTGTCATCAATGTTGGAGATATAACTAGTGTCTCTAAAGTTTTAGAATACTCAAAGTCACTTGAACAACCAACATAAGTAATATACTTAGTTATGGCATGGAAATGACCTAGAGACAATAATTAAAATGTGAAAAAACAATCCATGCAATCCATGTAATATGTTTATAACCATGTTAATGCTCTTTTGATTTGTTATAATTGTAGTTATCATCTTTTGCAATATCTATGCTAGTGGAGGATATTTTGTTGTTAGTGTTACTTGTTTATTAAGGAACTTCCTCATGAGTCTAGTTGTCAGCACTTGTTGAGGAATTCCCTCTCGAACAAAGACATTGCATTTTAGTAGTGTTATTGACTCTAGAACTCATGTAATAATTTTTATTCTCACCATCCAAAAAATATTGGGCAAAGTATATTTGATTTAATCCTAAAATAACCTAGTAGCTTAAGAGAAATCCAAGTTTCCTTGAAGTGTCAATCGCTTAAGGTACAGAGATGTAGAGTTTAAATAACAAATACCAAGTGATCTAAACTTCACTTAAAGTGTCACACACTTAAGCCACATACAACCCACACTTAAGTGACAATCATAAAAGTAAGCAAAGTCGCTTGTACGATTTCATAGTGCTCAAACCACCATCGCTTTAAACAAGATATTACTTATACTTAAGTGACAATAGTCATGTTCGTGATAGTGAAAAACATAAGATGAAACTTTTAATCATTGTAACAAAATAATAAAATTAAACAAAAAAGTTAAGTAGAGAAAGAAAGAAAATATCAATTTGTTAAATAAAGTGTACGAATAACGATTACGCAAAAATACTTAAGCATGAAAGTTAAAAAATTTTACTAAAACATATGAGGTGTGAGTTAAAGCTAATGGTGAAGATCCTTTACAAAAGGTAGGAGATTATGATTTAAGCAACAAAGTTTCCACACTTAAGTGAGCAATGATAAAAAATTCAATTTATTTCAACCTTAGTGACTATGTTAGTCTACTTAATGCATAATAAAATGTACATAGCAAGATTAGATGGTCAATTTTAATATCTTGCTGAAGGCGTACAACAGTATAAAATTATGTGTTTAACCCCCAATTATTATGTTAGTTCGATTAAATGGGTCTGAAAGGGTATTTCAAGTGATATTGTACTCTTAGTTAAGCATTACAAGATTGTTGAGACCTAGACAATATAACCTGTGTATGAAGACTAGCCCATCCTTATAAAATGTTTTGATGGTAACAAATATTGAAAATGACTCATATATTATATATTTTATGAACCTTCTAATATGTGTTTTGTGTAAGCAGTAACTCTTAAAACCTTTCAATGCTCACCAAGATTTGATTAGATAATCTATGATTGATTTGTATAATCCTATAATAATCTATATGTAATCAATTGTAACCACAAATGCTTTCTATAATTAAAATGAAATTATAATTGGTAAGTTTACACATTCAAATACCATTTATTGACTAAGGGAACAAAATGAAATTCATATATTGAAGCTTTGTTTTACCATGTTCATATTAAGTCAAGTTCTGAAAGGACACAAAAGAAGTGTATAAAGAATTAATTAATACAATTGCATTACTCTTTTATTGCAAGTATTCAAATTATTTATATGTTAAGCTTTGCGGCGTCAATAAAAACAAAATCTTTAATATTAATCAAGACATGCATAACTGATCTCAAGAAATCAGAACAGTGGAATACTTTGAAGTTTGAACAAACCAACAATAATTTCATTAGGGGTGTTCATTAGGTCAGGTTACCCAATGATCCCGACCTGACCCAATCCAACACAATTAGATTGGATTGGGTTTCATTTATGATTAGGTCAAACCTAACCTAATCCAAATTAACCTGCGGTTGGGTGAGAAGTTTAGGTGACCAATGTCACAAGTGGAAATAGCACAAACACAAAGACAGTTAAGGAAATGGGCAGGGAGAAGAATATTGAAGAGGTGCCAAGTGATGCAATAATTGTGGGTAACAGAAAAAGTTCAAGTATGCAGAAGGCCAATTCACTCATGAAGGATTATGTGTAATTTTATAATCTTTCTCCAGTTATGGGTGGTTAATTCATTATCATTTAATTTTTAATTTTTGATCTCCCCTGGTTACATTGGTGCTTACTCTTATACTTGCCTCAAATTTATTTATAGTTGGCATAATTGTAGGTAAACCTAAAACCCTTGCTATAGTCATCTATCTTCCTCTCTTTTGATCTCTGTCATTTGCCTTCGATGTTCACCTTTGCTACATCTTTGCTACATCTCAACCCTAAGATTAGAAAAATAAACCTAAACACTCTCTTGGTGTTGCATCTTTTTCTTTGTATGAATCCTAGCCTTCTCATCTCTATTGTTCTCTGCTATTCATTTTTCGTTTGCCTCTATCATATATCAACCTTAACATTAGACAAATAAACATAAACATTGTTGCAACGTCTTCTTCTTCATATTAAGCCTATCATTTTCACATTTTTTGTTCTCCTCCACTATTTTCTTGGGTCTTTCACCTTTGTTTTTCTCTGCATCTTTTGCCTCCATCGTTTATCTATGTCATTTTTCTTTGCCACCTCTTCTCCAACACAATCTCGTCTTTGACCTTTGCTTTAGGTGAAATGTTTTGCATTTCAATTTTCTATTATTTTAAATGAAAACATTTTCTTCCTTCTTTATTACACTCTATCTCTCTATCACTTCCTTGCTTATAATTTGCACGAACACAAGCTCTTTCTATCACGAGGAAAAATTACACCAAAAGTGTGTGTTGAATGATTTTATTGTGTTTTTTTGGTGGATGGGTAGTGAAAATGTCGATTTGTAGTAGTTATTTTGTTGATTTTACTGATTATTCTTATATGAAATAGAGTGTTAACTATTACTTACATGTTTTGATAATTTTAATTCTCCCAAAGTCCACACAAATAGAAAAGATTAACTGTACTAGGTCTACTATGGGCATGGGAGTATGGATGTCTCAAATCCTATGCCACCAATAACATCCTCTAAATGTCCTACTTAATCTACAACATTTGAAGTTCAATCACCATCAATTTCAGAGATTTTTGCACAACCAGAGTCATATAATCAATGACAGAGCTTCCTACAAAGGCTCCTTCAATGGTTTAGGTTCATTACAATAGTAAAAGATATGGAATCACTAACTTGAAACAATCAAATGCTTGTTATATGAATCTTAATAAGGATGTTGATAAGAAACAAAGGACATTAGGTATAGGAAATGGTGACTGTAATGCCACAAACTTGTAAACATTATGAGATTTTTTAATTAGGTTGATACTTGACAATTGCATTTATTAAAAACAAAAGGTAATTCAAAATATTGACCCAATAAATTTCCTGCCAATCTTTATGAAGCAAAAAAAGAAAAAAAAGTTTCTAAATTGGAATGACTACAATAATTATATTCATGCATTTAAAAGGACTAGTGAAATGATATCATGAAAGATAAGTCAGTTCTTTATCTCATCCATCAAAGGCGGGAGCTTGGAAGAAATTTAAAGAACTAGGAGCTTGGAAGAAATTTAAAGGAAATTTAAAGAACTAGGAGCTTGGAAGAAATTTAAAGAACTACCACCGTAGATGTATATGAGAATGAAATTTGTGCTCTTAACCATTATAATTCCTTGACCCATCAACCTCAAAGAAGAAAATTAATGTGTATGAAAATAATTTAAAAGTAATAAGAAAAAGTACTTAACTCATCTCCAAGTTAAAATTTCATATTTAGAATTTATTTTTTAGAGTGAACTAAAAGTGAACATTAACTCAAATTATTATTATTTCATTTTTAGTTAGGAAGATTTGGAATATTATTAATGAAAGGTGGGAAAGCTAGTTCCATAGATCTTTACATGTTGGAAACTATTTTTTTAATCATGGATTGCATTATTCTCCTAATTTTAAAGTTGATAAAAAAAACTTAAAATTGTTGTATTGTAATGTATACACAAGATGGTGGTTAACCTTGAAAAATTGTTTGGTATTTCCTCTGTTATCAATGAAGGATTCCAAACTTAGTAGAAATCATAATCTAAAACTTCAAAAGTTTGTCATTTTCATACTTAGTTTGGCATACAATTTTTCTATTTATGAATATAACTAAAATTTATTTGACATAATAAGATTTTAAATTTGTCAAATTTGAATTAATAATACTTAATTAGTAATTAGTTATATGTATTTTTGCATTTATATTTATTAGGTCAACACAAATTGAAGAAATTGTTTAAAACCAAAAAAAACTATGAAAGTCATATTTTATATTTGTTTTAGGTCAGGGATTCAGATCGGCGATTCAGATCGGTCAGTAAGATTCCTGATTAGGGATAGATTGTATAAGGGTTAGAATACTCCTTAAGTACTCTCTATTCTATTATATTTATTTTTGCCGGTTAAAAAAATAAAAATAAAAGTCATATTTTAGGTTAAAGTTAATTTAAACTTGGCTAAATAGAAAAAGATCAATTACAAATTCATTTGATTATTAATGACGTATAGAAAATGTTGAAGGATTGATTATGAGTGACTTATAGAAAATGTTGAAGGAGAAAATGAAAATGAAGATTTAAATGATTTTTCAAATTCAAATGAAAATGATTTTACAAATTAAAAGATGATGATAAAAACTTGATTGATAGTTGTAGAGAGCAAGAGGATGATGTGGTTGTCATCCCTGAAAGAGGAGAATTCTTTTATTAATGTGTTTCATGAAAAAGATGGAGTCACCCGTTAGAATTTTTATTTTAATTTAAAAAATTTATAATAAATGGTTATTGTTAGCTAATGGTCTAGATGTTCTTTTCATATACTTGATTGTTGGCATTTTGTTTAGGTTACTTAGCTTAGCAATTAGGCATGTAAGTAGATTTGTCGTGACACATAATTTTATGTGGTTTATGATTTACTTAAGTTTAAAAACTTAAAAGTATAACATTTTCATTGATTTTTTTAAAAAATTATTTACATTATTTTCATGAGTATATATGTCATATTTATGACTATTATGATATCACCATTTATTTGTAATAGTCTCGGAATCATAATCATAGCCTTATTATGATTATCTTGATTGTAATCATTACCAACTGTATGATATAAATAAAAGAAGAGAAGGAAAAATTGAGAAGAAGAAAGAAAAAGAAAATAAAAGAAGAATTTAAAAATATTTTTAAAGGGAAACAAGTACTTGACAGTCATTATAACATTTATTCTATAAGGAAACAACGAATTAGTGATTGCATCTCAGAAGTTCAAATTTAAGAATTGAGAAAAGAGAGGCGACATAATAAAACGTTTTAGTGTGCATGTTTTTTTAAAAAATATAAGTAATGGTAAGATGTCTCTTCCTTTTACAAAATTATTAAGTGATGGCTAAGCCCGTCGTTTAAAAAACAAAATTTACTGCTATAAATATTAACTTCCAAAAAAAAAAGTATAAATGATAGTGCAGTTTTCATTTTTTTTAAAGAAATTGGTAGAATTAAATAAAACAATTTTATAAACTTAAGCATTAATGATGGATTTTCTTTATCAGCATGCATCAATGTTGGATGAAGGGTGACTTAACCGATGTTTAGAAGTGACGTTTACCTGGTAGTTTCTAGTGTTCCATTTTGGGGTTTTCTTATAATAATGATCATTGTTAATATTCTTTCTTTGACATTTCTAAAAAATTCACCAAAGTTCTCCATTAAAAAGTACAAGTAAATTCTTTTATGATTTAAAATTAATTACTTTTACAAGCTACGTTTTACACTTTTCTAGGGTAACACTTAAATTGTAGTTCAACTACTAGGGTTTTGGATTCTATCGAAAGCATCTTCTTGTAGCCAAATAATGCCTACAGAAGATCTTGTCGAAAATTCTTTTCAAAAGTACATCTAAGCTCATTTTAGTTTACAATATGAAACTACTTGAGTTATAGTTCCACTCTCGAGCAAGGAATCAATCTAAAAGAAACAATCTGATAGGCAGAAAAGCATGCCCACATGATCATAAATTCTTTCTTACATGGATACTCGTTTATGTAATCATTGTCTTTGTCTAATAATATATAGACAAAAAAATCAAATAATTTTATAAATGTAGAACAAAAATATATAGAAAATATAATAGCCGCCACGATTTTTTATTTTTCTTCTTCCATCTGCCTTGTCTTTCTGTTCTAGATGGTGTAAATTCATCTCCATACTCAAAATACAATTAATAAAAACTTTAAAATTTCTACTATAATTACAAATTTGTGATATTTAAAAACTAATAATCGAATTAAAATTAATTTTAAATGTTTTTAAGATTTGCAAACTATCGTTACACTTATGCGTTAGTTTAAATATAAGTTGATTGATTTTGTGTGTTTGTAAATAATTTGTAAAATACCCATACCAACACTACAATGTTAAGAAAATACTATATAGACAATAACATATATAGATTATTTTATATTTATAATTAATGACAGGATTTGTCGGTGACTGTTGAAATTAGTGCAGAACTTTATTAACACTCTCAATTGCATGTTTTCTACTCTTCAACTCTCAATGACTAACTACTCTTAATGTTTTTTCATTTAAATTTCATGTCTACAAAGTAAAGATTTAATGTATTTCATTTTTCGATTGATATTTATTTCAAACAGAATTAAAAAGAGAAACTAAATTTAGTAAAATATAACTCATCAAAATAATTTAATAAATAAGTGATCAAGAGTTGTTGAATAATTAATGTAACGATGGAAGAAATAGATGAATCACAATTATGGAGTGTTGGGTTGGCATGTTCAATGAAGAAGAACATTTTTAAATGGAAGGAAGATTTTTCAATGAAATTTTGAATCAATAATTTTGCTTCTTTAAAACCTGAGTGGAGATGGGAGTCGGAGAAACCATGAGAGTACACCACAAGTCAATTTTTGAGTGCTAATTAATCAGGTCTCTGCTGCTTCTCCTGCAAAATTCTGGTTGCATTTTGCACAAGTTCATGGCTTTCTCTTGGCAAAATATGCTTTGATAGTCTCTACACAAAAATCAACCGAGAGCAAAGAGTACAAAGCAATATTTACTCTGTATCTTCTGGCAAACAACTGACACATTTGCTGCACATCTTTATTCTTTGGAATTGGATGCAGGTTTGCTTTTAAAATACTTAAAATTTAAGCTTGGCTTGGTTTTTCTGTATGACACCACCTTGAACTCTTTCTTAAGGAATCTGATCAGAGGTAATATATATATATATATATATATATATTGAAAAAAAATTAGAATAGTGTCTTTTTTTAAAAAAGAGTTACAATACAATAGCTTCTAAGGAGGTCATCCATAATACTATTCTCACATAGCATGCTTAATTGTGAAGTTCTTATTATCTAATGCATTTAAAAGGTGCCTTGATTTGTAAGTGTGGTTATCATCAATTTGGTTACTTGGTAATGAATTAAGTGAGAACTGCTAACATTAACAGGATTGGGATCTTATTTAATTGTAAATCATGGTTTTATGTAACATGTGTTTCTCTTTTTATGTCAAAGTAATATATATTTTGTTCTTTAAGTGTACTCTATAGGGTCTATAAGAATTAGATAATAAATAACTGTTGTGAGAGTTGGAATATCCCTTGTCCTCCAATAATGATAATTTTGTTTTTGGGATAAAAATATATAACGAGGAGCTAAATACCATCTTCTAATTAAAGCTTAACAAACACACTTGCAGCTGTGTTTTGGCTTTTATTAGTATGGTAATAAAAACGCATGCAAATTGCAGTAGATAAATCACTGTCTCTACAAATGCATGCAAATTGCAGTAGAAAGACCCTTTGGGCTAAGTGTAAGGTCTTCTGCTAAAGATGATGATCATAATATTAAGCCAGTAAAATTAACCTAATGCATGATGATGTATACAAAAGGACAATATAACGATGAAAAGCTTAAAATAATTTGGCATGGATCGCAAACTACCTAGGTACATTATTATTGAATAAAATTTGGCAAATCATGATATTCTAAGGTACACATACTTTACATTAACAAGCAGACAATCTACAGCTGCCTTTTATAGTACATATCACATGACAGTTTAAAAAATATTATGCAAGGCTGAAAAAGCATAAGAAAAGGATCAATATGAACACTGCGAAATATTGGTGATGGCTCTGGAAATTGATCTGAAGGTGAGAGAGGAGTGACCTAAAAGGTGCATGCAGATGAGATTGGTCAGCGTGCATCTCGGGGCACATGACCTTGGATCCAATTAACAGCGAGGACTGTGCCATTGGTCACGAGCATCTCTCATTTCTTTATTTCTTCTATCATTAAAAATGAATCAAGCCTGAGGGTCCAACAAAGATATATCATGGTATGCGCATATGCTCTCTGTACCATTTACTCATTAAACTATGCATTAAACCTGTTAAGTAATTAGTCCGTTTTATCATTCAGCATTTCTTAATTATCAATCTTCTCGAACTTGCTGAGATTTTGATCTCGATTCTCTAGAGTCGGTGTTCTGAAGGACGTAACTGGGTGTGCTTTTTAATAATTGATCCGAATAATTGGCCCTCAACTTGATCAATCCACCCTCAAATATTGCCTCATTATATTAATTTCCCACCAGATTGGTTAGTGTATTTTACTGTACGTGTGATTTAGAAATACGCATCCTACGATGAGCTTTGTAGTAGTAGTGTTAGGTAGAGATATATACAATGTCACCGCTTCAGTCAAACGACAAGAACCACCTCCATTTGTATCGTAATTCATTATGTCAACCGTTGATATTTCTACACAAATATCTATATATACCTTATACAAGATACTAGATATCTGTTAGGTATCTAAGAATCTAACATTGATTAGAAATATTACAGATATGAGAAAATTGAACATATATATGAAAGAAGATGTACTAATCCAATCCAAAGGACAGTGTTATTTTCTTGTGTGAATTCTGTTTTTTAAATCTTTTTGGTATTTTCCTCTCCATTTTTCCAACAATATCCTACCTCCAAGAGAGAGAGAATGGGGTCAATATTTCATGGAGAAAGGAAACGTTTAATTATTCCGATAGACCAGGTACATTATTAGATTGTATTATTAATTTTTTAGCATAAAAAAAGCGGGGAAGATGTTGTTAAATTGGTATAGAAAATATAATTTATGTATTGTGGCAATGGAGCATGATATTGGTTTGCATAGGGTGATGGTTGGAAGAGTTGCAGAGTAAGGAAATAGTTAAAAGGGAGTGCACGTGTTGAGACTTAGAAGGAGCATCTTTATCTTGCCTCCATGCATTGAGGGAATAAAACAAAGGCGTAGGAACAGAACCATACAAACAAAGAGTTGAAATTGAAACCCTTTGTTTAAGCTTTGGACAAAAGGTGAAATGATCCATCGGTGATTCCTGCGAACAAACCGCAGAGGCAGAAAGCAACAAAGGTTTAATTCCACATTTTTGTATTTGACAAGTTTCTAGGCTTAACTGAAGCCACTGAATTCGGCCGGTGCTTCTTCTTTTATGCTTTGCATGCAACTTCCACTTGGCTTCTCGTAAAACTCATCATATACACAGTGGGCTATCATTACCACTTTATATGCCCTTTACTCCAAGTTTTTACCAACTGCTCTAAATTATCTAATATTATCCCAACTGCAAGTCTTTATATGCTTTCATTAATATTTAAGACCTTCGTAAGGATAGGGTATTAGATTTGATGCCTGTATAACGTATGAACTTGTAGTAAAATGGTTTTTTCTTTTTTTTTTTTTACAAAATTGAGCAATTTTACAAATTAATTATAGAAATGAATAATTTTTTTTCATAAAAATAAGTTATATTAATATGAAATAATTTTATTATAAAAAATATAAATATAACATAATTTTAGATATGTTAAAGTGAAATTATATTAATATGACATAATTTTAGTGTAAAAGAATTATTAATCTTAATTTATTTTTTAAAATAAAGTTAGATCAACATAATATGACTTTATTTTACTAGATCTGAACATGTCATGTTTACATAAGTTTTTTAAAATAGAATTGTTTCATGTTCACACAACTTGAATAGATATATTTAAAATTTTTCCCATTTTAGTAATTACTTTTGTAATCTCTATTAAAAACCTAATAAAGTAATGTAATATATAACATTTAAGGTTTCTTTTTGTTTTGTTACTAAAAAAATGATTTTAGAAGTCAAATCAGAGGTTTGACATGTTTCGAAAAAGGGTAAATATATTTTAACATCACTGTAGCAAATTTATACCCATTTCACCTCTATTTCTTATAATAAAATATTATATTTTAATATAATAATATTATTTTTTATTGTCAAATGAACGTGTAGATCATACCAGTGTCAACGTACCATTGCCTTTGAAAAATAGACGATTGATATAGAGATACAAGGAGCTTGTACAACGATGGACAAAGGTACGACTATATGGTTCCACTAATTCATGATGGGCTACAAAGAGATACCTTCTTTAAAATTTGGAAAAGGCACCGCTAAAAAACACTATAGCAAACATTCTTTTATATTGGAAACAAATTGAAAAGGTGGGTTTCATATAGATATTAAAAAATTTATTAAAACCGAATTTAAAATGAAAGTATGACACTAACAAGAATATAGAATAATTCTTTAATACGTAATCCATTAAAATTAAAATAAAGCTATAATTAAAACCAATAAGAATGTAAGGTCAATTACATACATAGTGTTTGGTTGAAGGAAAAGAGATAGAAATAAAAGAGTTTCCCAAATATATTGATTTTATTTTTAAGAGATAATAGGAGAGAAGTGGAAGAAAGAAAAATCCATTATTTAACGTTTTTCTCCCTCTAATATATTGGAGGGATTTGAGGAGGGAAGGCCTTTTGACTTTAAGTGCATGATAAAAGAAAATTTATTTATTCTTAAAATCGAAAATTTTAAGGGTACAAAAATAAATTAACTTTTTAAAAGCTTTTTCTATCATCCCCTTCATTAAAGTATCTCTCTTCTCGTCTTTCAACCAAACATAATTAATGTCTAATTAAAATTTCTTTCCTCTCTTTCCCTCTATTAAAATCAAACACAATGTCTAATTAAAATTTTACCCTCTCATCAAAATCTCTCTTCTTCCCCTCTAATTTGGTGTACCAAATAAGAACAATATTTTGAAGATCCTTTTATAGTCATTTCTAAGACTTAATTTAATCAAATTGGTTTATAAGAAACATTTATGAAATATATATGGATGTAAGTGATCTGGGTTTGGTCAAATTTAATTTAACTTCGGATTCAATCCAAACTAAATTTAATAGAGTTTAGTTGAATTAGATTTATCCAATTTTTATGTAGCAACCTAGAGCCTTCAAGTTGAATCATCAAAAAGTTTATAAACTCTAAACAAAAAAAAAAATCAAAATAAATATTTTCAATCCTTTTTAAATTTAAAAGGTAATAAAAATGTTTATAATATTAATATGATAAAAAAATATTGATCGTGTTCTTCTCTCTTCTTATTTAAGGTTATTCCTTTCTTTTTATTTTTTTTTCTTATATTTTAATCATTAATACTAATTTTTATTCATTTTTTTTAATAAAAAAATTTATAGATGATAGACCGTTTTGGGTATTCCAATTCTTTTCATGTTTATGTAAAAAAAATTAAAAAAAAAATCACAAATACTACCAGATCATTAACTGAGGTCGTCACCTACAACTATCTTCAAACTACCTAAATAGGGCCAAAAATAGTTGGTGACGAAGTATGGTGAGTGTAACACCATTTCCTGCTTTATATTTCCTACACCTTCATGGATTTTCTTTTTCTGCTTTAGCCTTTCTTCCCTTCATTGTAGCTTTAATGTGCATGCGTGATTATTATTGTCCTCAGTATTCATATTTGGGCCTGCAAAGGTTAGACAAGGTTTTCTACGTACCTCTCCGACAAATGTAAACCCCAATTCTTGCATTCAACTATTGCAGTTGTGCCCTGCACATGTTTTATCATCCATAACTACGTTTTAGCATAATTTTGCAGTTTCTTGTTTTCATCCTGGGACATAGTATCAACATATTAGAAGAGATTAAGTTGTTGGAAGTATTTAGCCTTGGTGGGTCTTACAAATTCTTGCATACAAAGACAATTTTCCTTCTTCTAATATATATAAAAATGACGCCACCTTCAACCCAAAACTTTAAGGCATTGGGTTTGTGGGTATTCTTTCTTATATATTGCTTAGCTTTCTCATTTCTATTCAATGTGGAACTTAGACTAACATTTGAATACCTAACATCCTCCCCTATCCAATGTTATTTACGTAACTCTATAAGCTTACATAGAATTAGATTTTTCATTTTTTAGTGTCTGATGCTAACGCTAACATATGTCCTGCAAAGTACATAGCAGATGTAGATAGGGTTGTCATTTCATTTTAAAACATTGTAATAAACTTTTCATTTGCTGGTTCGGTTTTTTTTTAAGCAAACGTAATTGTGAATGGGACTTACAATGTCAAACAAATTAGTTATATGATTAGTATAACTGAAAAAATAGAAAACTAATCCTTAAATGTATAGAACCAAGTATATACGTGATGCAATTCTAGTTCCATTATCATGTTTCAATTTGCTTCTTCTTTAGATGTTTGTAACTTTGGACATGAAATGATGTTGTTCCAAGAAAACCATTGAAAATTGCAGTAACTTGAAGTGTTGAAATGAAAATTGGAAGTGAATTAATGTGAGTTTGAGTCAACACATCTAGAAGGAAATAAGAACAATTCTAGAAAAGAGAGTAGAATAAGAGTGAAGAAGCAAAAATTGGACATTAATTATTCAAATTTAAAAAATAAATTACATTAGGCTTCTATTTATAGAGTTTAGGCCAGCTCATACCTTAATTCTTCAAATACCCTAACTTTAAACCTCTCCGATAAGAAGTTGTCCCTTGTAAGCTATGAATAGAGAGGATCCTCTCTATTTACAAGGTAACATGTGGCATAGACATGGATCAATGACTTGGCACTTGAGAGACACCACCTAAGGCACGCGTCATATAAGCTTACAAGAGTACTTAACCCTAAAGAAGACACCACATAAGCTCTATCTCAAATACCCTAAGCACTAGCTTCTCCTTTTCTTAGGTTAAAGTTTAACCCAAATATAAGGCCCAAAAATTTCAAGACAACCTAGTCTACTCTTGGCCTAAATACAAGGTCCAGAAATTAAATTTTTATATTCTTGGCCTAAAATACAAGGCTCAAAGTAAATTTTACACTATTCTATATAATGTTTACAAGTAAGGGTCTTGTAATGTTGAAGTTCCAAAGTCTCTAGAGTGATCTTCTCAAATTTTGAACTTGGGCACAAAAGTTTGTTTGAAGGCCCAGACAAGTTCAATTAGGCCCAATCTCCTGTTAAACTCCTGATAAAGACTCTAGTTTAGTAACCTCTTTATCCTTGTTTGTAGTCTTAGAGATAGGATTGAATCAATATCTCACTTTGAGCCACTCATCCATGTTTGCAAGTATTGCTAGATTTGGACCTTTGTATTCCTAGATTTTTGGATGGATTGAGGCTCAACAAATCTATATATGTTTTATTTTTCTTACTCCACACTCAATTTGTCCATGTACCTGACACAATGAATTATGAATTATAAATTAAATGTAATTATTGTTATATAAAAAATATAAATGAAAATATGACATACATGATTCATATTTTATCATTAAATGTTTAACGTTGAGGTTTTCCCAAACCTCTAAAGCATCTGTTAAGGAAATATACGAATGAACAACAAAATAATTGACTCGAAAGTTACATAGGTTACAAATTCCATATCATAAACCCTGACATGTAATTCTCACTTTTGAAATTAAAGGTGAGGTCTCATTTAAGAAATCATTTTTCATAATTCGCTAACAAATACAAAATCTATTATCTTAAATTTGTTAAAATTTTGACAACATTTCTCATTGCTCTCTAAAGTACACAAAATGGATGTAATAACAAACCACCACAATCAAATATGTATGTAGAGAACAATACAAAATGATTTCAACCAAAATTTCATCAAATTTAAAGTTATACTTATAATGTGTCCGTATTAATAAATAATAAAAAATAATAATTTTCAAATTGTTCAATCGGACAATTCAAGATTCAATACAAATTATTAATGTTTAATCATTTATACTAAATTTCAAAATGAGAACTAAAGTTCGTCCAATGTATATATAAATATAATACTAATTTAAATAAAATTATTATAATAAAATACAATAATTAAATATATTATAATATAACTTACTCTTATTATGGATCTAAACTATATTTTATTATTTATGTCGACGGCTTGAATATTTTATTTAAATATTGATTTTTATGTCGAAACTTACAACATTTGATATCAAAATATTTACATTATTTATAAAAATGTTATTGTGAATAATTTTATATAATATATATGGAAATAGTCGGACATAAAAATTGCAACAACATAACCGTTTTTCATTTGTGAATCCTACAATTAGCATATATTAACATGAAGCTCAAATGCAAAACTCAATCATCAAGCGTAATAAAAATCAATTAGAACAAGTATAAATTAGGGATGTTTACGGTTTGGTTCGGTTGGATTTTAAAACTGAAAAAACACCATTTGAACCGATTAAAATAAATGTGTGTAGTGTGATTTGGTTTGGATGAAATTAATTATTTAATTCGAACTAACCAAACCGAACTTTTATAGTTTGGATTGGTTAAATTTTTGCGATTTTAAACAATTTCACCACATATTTTATGTTGAATTATTCAACTTAATAAACATTATTAATGTATAAGTTTAAAGTAAACTATTACATACTAATTTGTCAAAATATTACATAATTACAATAAAAACTTTATAATGAAAGAATAAGTATTAAACAATAGCATAAATAATAAATATAATATCCTATGTAGTTGTATTCAATTTGAATTAGTTTTCAATTTCTAAATCACCAATCCAATCAAACTACTTAATTTGAAAAAAGAAAAACAATCCAACCAAGTTTTTTTTTTTTTAAATTTGTAATTTGAAAAAGGAAAATGTGTCTAAAAGGCTGTGATTACTATTCAACTTTATTTTCTTAAAACATTACCCAAATGCTCCAATAGCTTACTTTTCCTATTTTTCATCTCATTTTTTACCAACAGCTCAGTAGAATTTACTATTTGTGTAAAAGTTAAAATTTTATTGTAACTTAATATAAACTTAATTATCTTTAAATCACTTCTCAAAAATATTTAAATTAAAAATAATTCAATTATAATTTATTATTATAATGATCAATTTAAAGGAAGGTGTGTATGGGTAGCTGGTAGTATATAGGAATAAAAATGCTTAATTAGACAGCACGGTATTGATGATGGAATTCCAGGTGCCAACATATGAAAGAGGGGATTCTTCTATAATAGTTAATGATTCCTTCCTGTCAACTTCGAGTCCTATAATTTAGGGATTTATAATAAATGTGTGTACTTATTAATTACTATAACCATACATTAAGCAAGTAATTAGAAAAAGTTGTCTTCTCTTGAGTATGATGATGATAAGTCTCCAACTATATGGCTAGCTTTAGTCTATTTCTTAGCCCAAAATATGAGAGCACCTTCGGCAGTCAATAGGACCGATCGAATCGGCTTCCTATTGCAAAAGGAAACTTGATGGTTCCAAAAGGGATCGTTAATTATGCGAGCTTCTTATTTCACGCTAAACGAAAGCTGTCCAGAATAGAATCTTACTGTCAAATCCCCTAACGGGAGAGAGAGAAAGAGAGTTTTGTGATTTTATGATTCTCATTTGCTTGCTTGCGTGCAAGCATTGGAAGGATATACATGGACCTAATACATTGCATACATTTACATGACCTTCTTCAAATGCTATTTTGCCTCTTCCAATCAATAATTCTTTTAAAAGATATTCTAAGACTGAAGTCAATAATAATATTAGATAGGACAATAAATATATAATAATATCATAGGAATATCTGGACATATATTTTCAATGGACTTTACTTGGAAGAGTCTGAATTATTAGGATAATCTATTATAATATTCACTCATTACTTAAGGTTTTGCTCTTATTTAATTGTGTTAATTTATTTAAGAAATAATGATATCACTCCTGCTTGAGAGATAATCATTACATTGAGATATGTATTTGTCCCAAGTTGAGGGTTTTATGTGATGGTAAGTGTAAAAAGAAAATTTTATATATTTTATTATCTTGTCAATATCTTTTTTTGGGCTATTCTGTACTGTGTCTGAACTCAAGAAAAAGTAAAAGATATAGGATTTGTTTGGATTAAAAATTGATTCATGAAAATGAATTTGAGTTGATTTGAGAGGAAAGTGTAAAGAAAGTTAAGTTATTTGGATTAAAGGGAAGATAATAAAATTTAAGTGAAAAGTTTATAAAAGTTTGTGAATAATATGATGAGTGTAATTAATAAAATATTTTTTAATAAATAAAATTAATTTGAAATTAAATATAATTAATTTTTTAAGTGTGATTAATGAATTATTATTATTTTAATTATTGAAATTATAAGATTATTAATTATTTTAAAATAAAAATAAATTATTATTATTAATATTATTATTTTATAAATTATTTTATTATTATAATTATTATTTTAGTTTTTAATATTAATATTATTAATATTTTATTTTTATTTTATAATGTTATTAAATTTATTATTATTGTTATTATAATATATTGATTAATTATAATATAAATATTAATACTAATATTAATAAATTAAGTATATAAAAAATGTAATCATAATTCGTTCGTCTTCGCAAATCTTCGTAGTTTTGCGAAAAAATACTCTTCCAAAAATATGTTTTCGATTTCCGTTTTTAAATAATGTTTTATTCGTTAAAATACAATCTTTCCTTACAAACAGTATTTGAGTGGGAATCCGTAAGCAAACGATGCCTTAAAGATGAAGAAGAAAATTTTATATCTTTGACTACTCTACTTGTTTATTTTCAGTACTACCATACATTGGCCCCTGAAACTCGAGAAAGAGAATCAGAGAGACACACTTGATATGACTAATGACTTGTCAGCTATCAATTAGCCTGTTTTGGATAATTCTCTAAAAATTGTAACGGAAAGCCCATCACGATTGTTAGATGTAATAAGATTTGATGATTAAGGGAGTTTCTTGTAAATTGTTATATCACTCTCTTTCAATCTATAAAATAAGTGATGGGTCACATTCATAGGTGCTTACTTCTAAGTTTACTTTGAGATCTGAACAATGACTAGGTTTAGAGAATTCACTTTCTTTTTTCTTCTAAATGTATTTTCACCTTTTTAGCATATGTCTTTCCTATTTGACAATTCACCATGGGTGTGCTGAAGGTGTTAAATGTTTCTTCTACACAATTACATCCTAACAGTTGCCAACTCTCCAAGCCTTTTAGATGATCTGTGCCACTCTTCATCTAAACCTTTCTCCTTGACAAAAAGGCTTTATGATGCCAAACAATATCTCCTTGACAAAAACTTCTTGATCTCACCTTAGTGCTATAAGTCTTACAACTCTAACCTTGAATGCTTCCTCATGTATTTGAGCTTTGGCTTGTAGTTCGTATATAAGGTTTAGGCCTGCCAATAAACATTGTTGGTTGATATTAACATCATATAATTATCTACGTAGAAAAGGTAGACTTAGTTCCACCATAATTTGTGTATCTACCATGTAGGTCAAACTACATGGATATATACATCAGTAAGCCCATAAAACTTCAAGAATTCTTCTACCCAGTGTCTCTTAACTATTCGGAATCTCTTCTTTAGGTCGAATAGTATAACCTTGTTTGCAATCTCTACTTACTCATATTTATTTGGAGGTGTTCTACCAAACTTGTGACATGTAAGATATCAAATCCTTGGTAGAACTCGACTAAACCTCGAGCATCAAACTGCCTATATCTATTATTTTGTTAAAAAGTTTACACACAATCATATCACTAAAATATGTAAATGATATATTATTTGTAATTAACTTAAATAATTAAATAATAACAAAACTTACAAGAACAAAAATATTTTTTGTACTATAAAACTACATGTATAATAATTAATAATAGAAAAATATATCATTGATTTCATTTTGTAGAAATTATTGACTTGCTTCATGGTGTAGGCATGGGTTGGGACCAGGGTTTTCGGAAAGTTACCTGCCACTAAGACTCCAAAAGTGTTATCGAATTGCTAGACGAAGTTCCTATGAATAATTTGTTATGCAATGAGATTGTAGAGATCTAACAATTTTGTTGAATGAAGATTGGTCTTGCTGGCTAAAGCATATCCTCCCAGAAGGGAATAAATGTTAGATGTTATAGCTGAAACTATAGAGCTATGGGAGTTGATGATGATATGGTCATCTTGTCAATTAATTCAAATAATTGAATACCTCTAATTATTTAAGGTTCACTAAATTAGAGCACCTGAAAATTTATATTTCCTTTTGTTCCTTTATATATAGTAGGTGGGTTAAGATTTTTTTTTTTTTAAATTAAGGATAACATTTACTTCTTTCTATTTGTAATACAATTTTGAGTTATTTATTAGTATATCTTTTTATTTGCCTTATTTCAATGTATACTTTTATGTGTCATTATATTTTCTCTCTTTCACCAGAATTTATTTTTTTCCTCTTCACATTAATTATACTAAGAGAACAGTTGAAAAAATATATTATCTTAAAATTAAAAAAATATATATAAAAAATATTTTTTATTAAAAACAATGCTTCATCCATTCCTAAATTGAAAGGTTAAAACATCCAGAGTTTGGTAACGATGGGTGTAAAGTGCTTAGAAAGATATTTATAGATTCCCCACCAACAAAATCATCACATAATTATTGAAATCCAACGTTCGTCTCTGAAATATGAATTTGTTCCTCGTTGACTATTTTTTTTTTTCTTTTGACAAAGGATGAGATGCTTTTATTCTTGAATGATAATAATTCATCTAGGTATTTTTTTTTTTTTCTCTTTTAGCTTTACCTGAATAGATACCATAATAATTGTAGCATGTAGCTAATTGGGTCGTTGGTTGAACTCATATACTGTTTCATCTTTCTTTCTTTAGGGGAATGTCACTATCTGGTTATGGCGGAAACGGAACCATATTCAAAATGCAAGATTATTCCTTTTGGTTAACTAGTCCAAGAAATATCACATCATATAAATTCCCATGCATTCAGTACCCTTTTTTTCCTAGTCAAATAGAAATTCAATGGAGAATCATATTTAGTAATCACCGTGCATATCTTAGACACGCTTTATTATTCCCATGGCAGAATATATACAGAAGGGATTGAAACTTTTCCACTACGAATTCATTGTTTCAACTTCCAAGTTGGGATAGTAATCTGAATGAAATTCCCTTGCTTTGATTTCAATTTCTTCACAAATGCAAACACGTAATTAAGAACATTAATTGGCTGCTTCCGCTTTTGATGGTTTCTCATGTTCGCTGCGGATTCTCGCGTGCTCTAAAATGATGAATTTAATTAATATAAATTATGTTAAATAAATATAAAGAGTATGGATATCAGTTGACTAGTGATATTCCTTTGGTAGAGATGCTATTATATAAGTTTTAGTAGAGTCGAACATGGTAAAAGATAAATAATATGATTTATTATGGTTCATATTACTTTAAAGATAAAACAGAAAAGATTGAGCTTTTGATAAGACGAATGTTGAAAATTGATATATGAATATTTGTGAGATACTTGGGAGTGGTAGGTAAACAAATCGCTCAAACTCGATATTCGAATAAACTTTTGTTAAGCAAGTTAATGATTTGATTATTTAGTTCGATGAACAAGTTTTTTTTAGTTGGAATATATAGAGCACAACTTTTAGTACTCATTTATAAAGATTCAATATAGTGTTTAGTGCTTATTTATAACGAATTTTAGTGCTTCTTCAAAAAGCTATAATGCTCTTATAGAGATCACTGCACAATGTTTACACTTTTACATATCTTAATGCACAAGTGGTATTTTGCATATATTGGTGCACGAGGTTATTCTAGAGTTTGACATACAAAGATTAATATTTAACCAAAAATAGATTGATGTAAACGTTTTATTGTCTAATCAATTAGATCGAGCACACTTTTAGAGCTTAAACCAAGAACAAATCACTGTAAAGTCTTTATTGCAGTACCAATTAGATGATGAATGTTGTTTACTGATACGAATTAGATGATGCACATTGTATAGTGCTAAACAAAAAGATGATGACGTGTATGGATCATATACATTGTAAATTTTATGAATCTAACAATATGATGCTATGTCCAACCAGCTAATCAAGTCCTTTGAAGAACATTGAAAACTTTGAATGTTTGAATTGACATGACCAAGCATCAAGAAGATGTCACGTTAAAGATTGTTGGAAAAAAAATCCTTCTATAGTGATCTTAGGGTGGTAAATTTTTGTTATTGTAACTTCTCTTTGTCTTGAGTCGATCAATTGTTAAGTTGGAAAAATCTTTCAAATGATATAGAGTCCTATTTAGTTTGAAGACATGTTTTAATTGATTAAATCATATTTTTAATTCATTAAAATATTCTTAATTTGCTAAAAAAACTCTAAGTTTAAATAGATTAAAATGTTAAATTAATCAATTAAAATAATTTAAATTCAAATTTTAACATGTCACTTGGTTTTAATCAATTAAATTATTGAAATCTAAGGATTATTTTAATAATACGAATATTTATAACTAAAACTTATAAATATATCACTATTAATATCTTATTTTAATAATTAAATTATCACTCGCATTTTCATCATTATTATACATGTGATAATATTTTAAATATCATTAAAATAAACTATATAGTGAAAAAAATAATTACTATTAATAATTTTACATAATACTAACAAAAATAAATTGCCTCACCCCAATAAATATATATATATATATATATATATATATATATATATATATATATATATAAATAAGTGACAAGTTAGTAGTCACTGATATATTATATATTATAGGTATATAATGATAATTAGTTGTCACTATGTATATTCTAATAACTAAATTTACAATAATATTTTAAAATCTCACTAAAATTAATGTTTGTTGTGACGAAAAGTAATTATCACTGGTAATTTTATGTAAGATACTTTATAATAAATATTTTATCGTTAAAAATTATGTTGGTACATAATTCTCACATTATGATGGGAGTATTTTCAGAGTAGTGGAAAACTTGGAACAAAACTTAAATTGTTCTCAAATTTATCAAAAGAAACTTATAATTAATGATAAATTTAGAATTAGTTTTAGAAGATTTTTTAGAAGAATATTTTCATTTTTGAGACTAAAGAAAAAAGAATGTATATAACAATTTAATTCAAGTTCAATTTCAAAGTATTTTGTATAAGAGATAAGAGGCTTTATTAATAAGAGTTCGAGCCCACGATCTAGGAGATATGAGACTAATTATATAAGAGAATGACACACAAGAATTTTTTTCTCATATAGGTTCTCCATATTTCACATTACCTAAAACAAGGTAAATTTACGTGTTTTCCTCCCTTGCTTGGTGCATGTGTTAGTATTATTGGTGACTTGGTATTTGATGAAGTTAAACTAAGTTAAGAATGAAGAAGACTTGAAGATGACTTAGTCTTAGTATGTGTGTGTACGTGTGAGTATGATCTAAACCATGTGTGTACCATCTTTCTCATTGGAATAAGCTACTGAAATCCTTAATGTTTTCAAAATATAAAACTAGAAGTGAACTTAACTTGCTTTAATAAATTTGATTCATCAAAAGTTACCAATAAATCATTTTCAAAATACAATTTATTAAAAATCATGTTAATAGAAAATCAATTGATTAAAAATCTGTTTTCAATTGATTGTTTTAATAACAGTATAACTGATTTTGATTTATCTTTGAAATTGTTACAGCTACTTCCAAACATTAGTCTCTATATAAAATAGAGAACTTTGGAAAACAAAAATATAGATAAGAGAAATCTTTTTGAAATCAAAGTGTGTTCAAGAAGTAATATGAAATAGTGCTTTCATCCAAGAAGAATCAAGAGAGTGGTTCTTGAAGCTGATCTGTGATCAAAGATTGTACTGTATTAGTTTTCATCTAAGGAAGTCAATGCATTTCATTCTTGTACAATGTTCATCATCTTGTAACTGGAGCGATTTGTTTCATGTTCATTTTGCATTATTAGAAGGTTTTATATTACAAGTGTATAGGGTTTATGGTTGCAGTAGTACAATAGTGATGTATTCAAGAGTGAGTTCTTGTTGTATTGATTGAACTATTGTGTCTTTTAGTGAAATTTCTTTTCTAGTTGGCAGAGAGGATGTAACTATTGAGTAACAGGGAATCAATATAAATTTTGGTGTTCTTGATCTTTCTTTACCTTTATCTTGATTTGTATTTTGTTTCATATGTCAACTACTAAACATATTTCAATTGATTGCTTCTAAAATCAAATTGATTAATTCGACTGTACTATTATCTATCCTGTTAAATAAATTTGTTGTATTTGAGATTTAATAAATTGTTTTTCTGAGTGGCTGATTCACAAAGTATATGTAATTGACATTTCTCTGGTCTAATTGTGTTTTTCTCATAATAATAAAAGAATATTTCAATTGCTTGCTATTCTTGATTTAACTAAATGTGTTTTAGTGTTGACTGTTTGACTTGATACATCAAATGATTGTCATTGTAATTCAATTGATTAAATATTTTAAGCAAGAATTTCAAGATTTCAAATTCACCATTTTTCATGTTTAGTTGATTACTTTAATTTGTGAATTTTTAACAAGTCCAATAAAATTGATTAATTGTTGAATACAATTGATTATCTCTGTGTTGAATTGTACTGGAAGCATTTTTAGTTGATTATTTTAGAGTTTCAATTGATTCTTTTTGTTCTGTGTAATTACATATCCCAAGTAAATTGTTCTAATCGAAAAAATTATTTCTTTCTTTCAATTCTTTTATTGATTTGTAAAATTTTTTAAAGTTCAATTCACTCTCTCTTGAACTCAGTCTAAAACTTGTTTGTTTCAATTGGTATCAAGAACTGATACTTGTACTTTACTTAAATTTTGATCCATGACTGAGAACAAATTATCCTTTGTAGAGGGAGCTTCAATAAATAGGCCGCCTATGTTTAATGGTATGAACTATAAATTCTAGAATGTAAGATGAAGATCTTTATTTAATCAATTGATAGTGAGATTTAGAATGTAATTGTTAATGATGTGACTATTGAAAATTTTGTTGATGAGTTAATTGTTATTGAAAATAACAAGGTTTAGTATTACTGCATTGCTAAAAATATGATAACATCGACTTTAAACCTTAATGAGTTTTTCAGAGTGTCTCAATGCTTTTCATAAAAAAATGTGAGATATTTTTGAGGTTACTCATGAAGGTACCACTGATGTCAAGAGGGTCAGAAAGCATGCTTTAATTCAAGCTTATATAAAAATGCAACAAGGTGAATCAATTTTTGTTGTGTAGAAAAGATTCTCTCATATGATCAATCACTTAATTGGACTTGGGAAAGTATTTGACAAGAAAGAACTCAATATCTTGATAACACTAACCACGACAACACTTTTTGAAAAATTTACAAAGCATGAGTTAAAAATAAATAGGCTGAAAGATCTAGAAAATGTGGAAAGAAAAACCAAGAGTCTTGCACTGAAAAAACACTGCATTGGAAGAAAATAATAGTAAAATGAGTTCCAGTAAATTAGTAATACAAAAAATCTAAATTTGCTAACTAAGAAATTTGTTAAGAAAAATAGAAAAGTTAAGACCACCAAATTAAGCATAATAAAAAAATTGATTGTGGTTTAACAAAATTCACTTGTTTTGAGAATAAATATCAAATCTCATCATTATTATACTTGTGATAATATTTTAACAAGTAACAAAATAATTATCATTAGTTATTTTACGTAATAGTAACAAAAACACATTGTTATATATATATATATATATATATATATATATATATATATATATATATATATATATAAGTGACAAATTAGTAGTCACTATTATATTATATATAATAATAATAATAATAATAATTAGTTGTCACTATTCATTCTCTAATAAATTTGTAATGATATTTTAAAATCTCATGAAAATTAATGTTTGTTGTGAAAACAAAAGTAATTATCACTAGATAGTAATTTTAGGTAAGAGTAGTCAAATATTATATGTAATAATAATTATAATTAGTTGTGACTAGCTTTAATAACTAAAATTTGTAATAATATTTTAAAATCTTATTAAAATTTGTTTATTGTGACAAAAGTAATTGTCACATGTAAGAGCGACAATGTCAAATATTTTATAATAAATATATTTTTTATTATTAAAAATTAGGTTGATGCATAATTGTGATGATAGTATTTTAGAGCAGCAGAAAATTTGAAACAAAACTTAAACTTTTTTTAAAAAGAAATTTGAAACCTGGATTCCTCTTCTGAAGAAAACTTTTCTTAAGTTTTTAAAAAGAAATTTGGAACCTGGATTCATCTTCTAAAGAAGGTTCTTTAGAGAAGATCTCTTAGAAGAATACTTTTATTTTTTAGACTTAAAAAAAAATACATAATAACAACTCAATCCAAGTTTAATTTCAAAGTATTTTACAGAAGAGGCTCTATTAATAGGAGTTGGAGTCCACTTATACACTATGATTTAGGAGATGTGATACTAATTACACAAGGGAAGGAATGCAAAAAAAATTTGCTCATATAGGTTTTCCATATCCCACATCACCCGAAACAAGGTAAATTCACGTGTTTATAAGTATTTTCCTCCCTTACTTGGAGCATGGTCACAAGAGCTGATTGTGACCATGTGTTGACCTTTTCTTTTAGAACTTTTGACTCTCCAATTGAGGTCTAACTAGGAGAGGATAAAATTGACTTGAGAACTAGGATTTTGACCGCCCAATTTATCTTTATTGAGACCTAATTCGAGACTCATTATGCTCATACTTCTTACAATTTATCTTTATTGAGACCTAATTCTTTTACTAAGGATGGAAAAAAAAATCTTATTATTTCTATTTTTAAATACATATTCTTCCTCCTTGAGGCCTTATGTTCTCTTTTCCTTTTAGCCAAAGTTGTGGCGGTTGGACGGTCCTTCGGTATACCCTCTCTCTTGAGAATGATCTATCCTCATATTTGATTGATGTTTTGTGACAATAACCTTTATTTGTTATCTTCTTTTTATTTTCCTCCTAGATAATGTAACGAAGTAATGCCCTTTTTCTACAGAAATTTGAGAAAAACTAAAGGTCATTGTTTTAGAAACATCTTTTTCTTCACTTTATTTTTATTGTTGCTTTGTGCCATGTAATAACAAGATAAAGTGATTTTTTTAGAGTTTTGGAAAGAAAAGTTAACATCATGATTTAAGTGAAAAGAAGAGTTCAAAGTATTGCAATTCCCTTTTAAGGATTCTTTCTCAACTATACTTGTAGGGGATGTTATAAAAGACTCCACGTCCTTTCTGGATTTTTTTGTCATATCTTCTTCTTCTCTTCTTTCTCCTCTCTTTCTCTATTTCTTCCTCCACCTTTTTTTATCATTTCTTGCTCTTCTTTTTTTTTCTTTCTAGTAAGAGCTTGTACTTTTTCTCTAAACTTTTTTCTCTTCTTCTTTCATTATTTTTTATATTTTTCATGTTTTCTTTGTTTTTCACTTTCTCTTTGTTTTTCTCTATTCCAAACCTGTGGTTCTCTAAACCTAGATATGGAATTGGACTAGTATCCCTCCCTCTTAAATTCATTATTAGGTTGTGAAGTGGTATAATATTGAGCATATCGTTGTTCTACCTTTAAAGAATGCTAAAGTAGTTTATTTAGATCACTATAGGATAATAACTTAACTCTATCCCCAATCTCTGGGTTAGACCACTTTTGAAACTAGCTATTGTTTTCCTAGGTTCTTCTCTAATTCCTATCCTCATCATGAGTATATTAAATTTTTGTCTAGACTCTTCCACACTCATACTCCTTTGTTGGAGTGTACAAAATTAATTTGTCAATATCCTATGATAATAGGAGGGCACATGTCTTTTCCTAAGTTCAACCCTAATATGTCCCTAAAAGCTCAAAGTAGCTAGGACCATCCTTTCATGATCCACTTTGTGACACTCAAATATTTGCTCTACCTTCATCCTCAATCTTAGTATTCTTCAATTTTTTTTCCATAAAAGGGAGGAAAGTTTATCCTGGTTTCTTTGAGATAGTAATTTTCCCTAGTTCTATGATGATGCCTAGGTGGGGGTGTTGATAGTAATAATTGTTGTGATGACTAATATCGATAAAGGACCATCTTCAAGACTACATATAAGAATAAAGAGATTGTAAAGGTAAAAGCTTGATCAGGAGCTTACTAGGAGTTTGGGTCTAATTGAGCTTGTTTTATCCTCAATAAGTATTTGGGCCCAAGTTCAACCTTGAAGAGATCACTCTATATATATTGGAGCATAAAAAGTTATAAGACATCCATATGTAAATATTCTACATAATAGTTTGGGAATTTATTTAAAGTCTTTTTTGGTCAAGTAGAGTAGGATATGATTGGGCCTTGTATTTAAGCTATGAATAGTTTAGGTTAAATAACCTAACAGGAGGGAGATTTGGCACCAAGCTAGGGTAAATAATCTAGCTTGGGTGTCAAGCTAGGGCTTGCTTAGGGCTAGGTAGTGCCACCTTCCATGTGAAACTTATCAGTCTCTCAATGAAAATTTGAAGCTTGTGATACAAAGCACCTATCCATGTGCATGGTGCCACTTGTAGCTCTCTCAATGGAGAGGATTTGCTCCACTTCATGCTTTGTCACTTGTCATCTTCTCATTTGAAAGGATTTTAGGAAGCTTACTCCACAAGTTAGGGTTACAGTTAGACTGCTCAAACCTTATAAATAGGGGTGTCATGTAATTGAATTTTTAACTCATATGAGTGTAATGAAATTCTTTCCAATTTTCTTGAGCACTTTAATTTATCTTGGTTCTCTCTAGATTAGTCTCCTACAAATCTCACTCTAAGAATTTCTATCAAACTACCATCTCAACCAAAATCGTGACATCCTTATACATTTTTACATGTTTTGCATCCATCTCACACTTTCATACATCTTCATTCAACGTTAAAAAAAAAAAAAAAAAAAAAAAAAAAAAAAAAAGGCAATAGAGTAGGCACATGTCAAGACTCCACCATTTGGTATCATGAGCTTTTGTTCAACAAAAACTCAATGTTTCTTCTTCTTTTCTTAACTGTTTTGTGAATTCTATTTTGTATACATCAATTTTTACATGTTTAAACAGTTTTTATCGATTAAAATGGAGTGTTTGTCTCTTTGCTTTTGTTCAAAATCATTATTCTTGCTTGAACCTTCACTAGTAAGTGTTGCAGGTGTTGAACTATGTGTGTCAAGTACCTTTTTATATTTTTTTTCAATTTCAATAATCAGTCAAATCAGTTTATATTTGAATAATTTTTAGTTTATAATCATTTCATGTTATGTCAAATCAGTTTATATTTGAATAATTTTCAGTTTATAATCATTTCATGTTAAGTCAAATCAGTTTATATTTGAATAATTTTCAGTTTAAAGTCATTTCATGTTATGCCAAATGTCATGTGTTTTCTAAATTTGTCATAAACTCTTGTAGTAGAAACTAGTTTAGTAAATGTTTGTAAAAATGTCAAGTTCAATTTTGCTAAAGGTGTTTGATAAAATGTTTTGAATTATTGGATCATTGATAAATTTCTTAGAATTAGAAATAGTTCTTAGAAATGAAAATATCAAGAGAGTATGCATTCTTCTTCATCAAGAAGGTAAAAATTTTGATGCTCCTTTTAAAAGAAAAAAAAAAATTGAAAACATCACTATGTTGAGTTATTGCATTGTAAGAAGCAAGGATAACAACAAAATGAACAAAAATATGCCTTCAATATTTCTTAGAAAAAGAAAAATCAAGAGCATTTTTCCTTTAATCTTCTTTTCTTTATAATAAACTTCATTTTAATTTTATTTTGTGCAGATGGATCTTTGATCTGGAAGAAAACAATAAAAATATGAGCTTCATGCTCAGTGTATCTAAATCTAACCATCTAATGAACCATAAGAACTTAGAATTGAGTGTAACTAAACTGGAATTGCAATTAAGAAAAACTAAAATTAAAAGGAATTAAATGCACGAATTGAAATGTAAAAGCAGAAATTAGAAAGAATTGCGGCAAAGAGAAATTGCAGAAGAGTAAAACAGAAATGAAAAACAATAATTGTAATATGAAGGAAAACAGTAAAGGATTGAACCCCAAGCAAGAGTTATGTCTCCAATTCCATTTTCATCTTGAATGCAAGAATTCAAACTTGATTTTCTTGCCTTAGGAAGTTAACACAATTCAATCGGATTATATTAACTAAGATAACAGTTCTTAATAAAAACTAAAATCCAGAAAAGTATCAAGATGAAAAATAGAACAGTGAACAATTCTTGATTGACATTATTCAATAATAATTCTATTTGGCAAATGATAAACGGAAACAAGAAATGAAATTGAAGAAGAATAGAAGAAGAGAGTAGAAGAAAAGGGACTGAATAATTCTTAGAGAAGAGGACAGAGAATCCATTAGCCAATTAGAAACTCTAAAACTAAAAATTAACAGAAAACAGAAAAACTGGAAAAGTGTCTAGTCCTATTCTACTTCTAATTCTAAAATCTAAGTATTTGTAAGTGTAAGTGTCTCCGTCTCGATTGTACTGTATTTATAAGGTTTTAAACCAAACTAAATCATGGGCCTAAACAATTGCACTGTATGAAATTACTAAATAACCTAGGTACAAATTATACTAAACCAGTAATTTTGTTGCAGCCTTTTATGATTTATTTCTTTTAGTCTGAAATCCAATTTTCAAGATCCAAGTATTCACATTAAACTCTTAAAGTGAAGAATTCACTATAAAAAGAATCAACTAAAAGGATATTTGTATAAAAGATTATAAATAAAACAGTAAGTATTAGTCAATCTGAAAAATACAGAAAATATCTCTAAAAGTATAATATTAATATAACTTACACTAAAATACTGTGAAAAATAAAAAATCTACTAGAAATAAAGAATAAGAATAAATAAAACAATTAAAAGATACAATTAATTTGTAAAAATATAAATAAATCAAGAGTTATCAATAAGATGATATGTGGAAGCGAAGAGATGATAAGAATGAAAGGAAAGGAAGTCATAAGAGGGAGAAAACTTGGAGAATTCATGGTTTTGAACTACAGGGAAACTTCTAAACTCTTTTCTCCAACTTTTGAGCCTTTTTTACGAAACAAAATCTTTTTTATTATATTTCAGTTACAAAATGGATTCTAATTCATTGGGTGAATTTAAAAAAAATAAAATAAAAGGAAGAGCTTTCAACACCACCTTAATTTTGAGGCGCAAAATTTAGCTTAGTAGCATCTTTGTTTTACAGCAGTGACATACAGAGTGAAATCTTTTGTTGGGAATTTGGTAATAGAAAAATCATCAAATCTATCTTCCCAAATTTGTTTAGCAAAAACTATTTCATTCTATGAAATTTGGCACAAAGATTAAAGGTCGAACTCTATGTTCTAAATTAGTTTAGCCAAACAACTTGGTTGTGTTGTTTCACATAAAAGGACTTTAAAACGTTTATGAATGTTATGGTATTTCAAGAATGACCTCAAACAATAGTCATATTAATAAAACTTAATCAATCAATTAGTTAAAAATCTCTATTATAAAAGAACTAATATAAAAAAAAATATTCGTGAAAAATTTTATACGTATTTTGAGTGTTTATGAAAGTATGATTTATAAAGAATCATATATTGTTTTTCATGATTTATCTATTAAATTAGATCTTGACTTTGACCATCTTATAAATTAAAAAAAAAATATTTGTTTTGGTGAGTTTTTAAAATTATTTTGAAATATTTACTAAAATATAATTTATAAAATTTTTGAATTAAGACATGAAAAGACCCATGTTGGTCATGAAATAACTTTATATAGCCACTAATAAAGACATGAAACTTTTATAATCACATATATTTATATTCATTAGTAATTTGTAATCTGGTTGTAAATTATATGGTAATTCTAAATGTAAGTTTAGTGTTGACTGAATTTTACCATAAGAATATCTTTTTTAGGAGATGCTAACCATAAAACAAGGTTTATGATGGGATTTTCTCAGTTTTTAAAATTTCCATTTTCGTTCTAGTTGTAGGACCTTTTTATAACTATTTATTCAATATTTGAATTAAATTAAAGTTGAGATAATAAAAAAGTACCTTACATTTTGAACCATAAAGTTTTTTTTATTGGATAGATTGAAATTTATATTATAATTGGTGATATTTCTTGTAGTGGATAAATCATATACAATTTAAGACGACGTCATTAAAGTTAAAAGACAAGGATTTAGCCATTTTGGATAGTGACTACTTTAAAAATGAAATCAAATATTTTGAATCCAACTTCGAATGAAATAAATCTGAAAAGTATTAACATTTTAGTTATTTTGTTAGTTTGACAATAATAATTCAAATTTTAGCTAATATATTATCAATTTAATAATAATGTAATAAATCTTAATGATTTTATATCATATCTATATAGTAACACTTTTTCATTCTATAAATAAATCTTGAATCATACCAATTTATAAATAACACTCTAATTCTCTTTATATATTTACTTTCCTATCATAGACATTTTACAAAAATTACTTAAAAAAAAAACAAAAAATACTATTATAAAAACGACTAACAATTAAGATTTATACTTTATACCTGTAAAGTGTCTTTATGTCTTAATTTGAAAAAATTAAAACATTAAATTACGTATTTACATATCATAAGATTATCTAAATATTAATTATTATAAGAGTATCCTAAATATTAATTATTATTATTATTCTGTGATACAACAATCTGATGATGGACTTTCATTATTGGTTATAACTTATATATTTAGTAGAAACTTATATTTAATTATATTAGGTATAAAATTTAATTGATTAAAAATGAATGAAGCATGATAATAATTTTAGACGGAAAGAGAGGAGAAAAGAAATTGAAGATGTTAGAACAAAGAGAAAGAAATAAAAAAAAAAAATGAAGGAAAAGAGACCGTGTTGGTTTGCAACACGTGCATAAACAGCCGTTAACTTAGCCAACCGAGGCCAGACTGCAATTCAAACGGCGCCTCCATCCATCACCAATTACCATTATTCCTCTTTTCTTTCAATTTCTTTTCTTCGATTATTTTTATTATTACCAGTGTAAACATATATACTATTATGTTACAGTTATAATATAATAGAAAGTTTAATTACATAAATCAAATATTCTAAATACTTATTGTTTAGTAATAGGTAAAATGCATTTTTCTGTTTTCTTTCTTAATTCTACTATTTTAATTTGTTTTTTACATTTTTATATTGATTCTCTTTTACTATAAAGTTTGTAATTTGACTTCAAAATATTAATAAGATAAAATAGAATAATAATTTATATAATAAAGAATCTATTATATATTAGTATATATATTATGTTATTGTTATTATTATAAATAAACAAATCTCACCCTTGCATCAAGTGTTGTATTGACACAATATGAAACAACAGCCTGCAACAACATAGCCACAACCAAATGACGCCCCCGAACAAGGAGAGAAAGAGAGACGCCACTACCTCTCTGTGTGGCTAGTTCGCGTAACCCTGAGCCAGAGAAACCCTTTTAAAATCCATCTCTGCTTTTATCTAAATTAGTAAGCTTTTCTTTATGCTTTGTTTTTTTTTTTTATAATATTTCTGTGGGAGAGGGGTTAATTGATGTTTTTTTCTTGGCTTTTGAGCTTTTGGTGCGTTGTTGTCTGCGTTTTTGCTTATTTTTTTCCATTTGTAGAGCTCGGAAAGGGAGAAAAGTGTATATGGGTTGCTGCCAATGTAAATTATAAGTGATCTTCTTTTGTTTTTTCTGTTTATTTTTTATTTTTCTTCTGTTGATTTATTGTCGGATTAGCAACTTTGGACTTTGAATTTGGACTTGCACGCGGTCATTTTCTATTTTAGTGTATGTTTTAATTCGATTAATTCTTGAACTCTTTTACCCCTTTTTTCTTAGATTTTTCTGGCGATTCTCCTAATGAGATCTGTTTTAATTTTTTTTAGTTTCAATATTATTTTGCAGTCTGGTTATTATGTGTGATTGGCTGTTGTGAAAGCTTGCATGTTATAGATGTTTATAGTGGTGTTTCTGATCTGTGTGCATGTTCTAAATTTTGTTTCACATCATGATTGACCAAGAGGGTGTTTCTGAATCATTGTAAACTTTTGAATTCTGGGTGAATATTGTTAATATTTCTTATTTGTTTGGTTACTTGATTGATATTGGATGTGCATGCGCTGATTATGGGTATCATTTTGTGGCTCATAGAAAATTGATGTTTGCGGTTTTGTGATTTTAGCTTAAAATTGGCATATGTATTTGTTGTAAGTATTTTTGTCATCGGTATAGTGGTGGTGTTGTTCTAGTTAATGTTTTTAATTTTGATGGATATAAAACAAGACCTTACAGGACTTTTCTTTGTAACCAGATTGATTCTTTCGGTCGACATGTTGGAGGGTCCAACCTTTCTTGTTTCGAGGGACTTACCGAGCTCATGTGAGCAAGAGACCAGGTGGATTTACAATTCCTTCTGTGTGATGCAGCTCACAAACAACAAGCGAGGACTGGAGCTAGAGGAAGAAGCTGTGCTGAGAAAGTCATGCAAGCTTTCAGATTATCTTGAGGAAGGGAGAACAAAGAAGAACATTCAAGATCTTTCCCTATCCGTTAACCAAACAAATGAACAAAATTGTGCAAGTGATCAGTCAGACTCAAGTTCGCTTATCTACCAACTTGGTCGAGACATGTCAATTAATTGTCTCCTACGATGCTCGAGGTCTGACTATGGTTTGATTGCCTCATTGAACCAAAGTTTTCGATCTCTCATCCGGAGTGGAGAGCTCTATAGGCTGAGGCGGCAGATGGGGATCATAGAGCATTGGGTTTACTTCTCTTGTAATCTCCCTGAATGGGAGGCATTTGATCCAAGCACTGGTAGATGGATGCGTTTGCCTAGAATGCCTTCTAATGAATGCTTTATCTGTTCAGACAAGGAGTCATTGGCTGTTGGTACAGAGCTTCTTGTTTTTGGAAAGGAGATAATGTCTCCTGTCATATACAGATATAGCATTTTGATGAACTCATGGTCATCTGGTATGGAAATGAATGTTCCTAGATGCTTGTTTGGTTCTGCCAGCCTTGGAGAAGTTGCCATATTAGCTGGAGGATGTGATCCTCGTGGCAACATTTTGAGCTCTGCAGAGCTTTATAACTCGGAAACTGGAAGGTGGGAGCTTCTACCAAACATGAATAAAGCTAGGAAGATGTGTTCTGGTGTATTTATAGATGGGAAATTTTATGTCATTGGCGGGATTGGAGTAGGTAACTCACGGCAATTAACATGTGGTGAAGAGTTTGATCTGCAGACAAGAAAGTGGAGAGAAGTACCAAACATGTTCCCTGGGCGAAATGGAGGAACTGAGGTGACTGAGGTATCGGCTGGTGCTGAAGCACCTCCGTTGGTTGCAGTTGTAAATAATGTATTGTATGCTGCAGACTATGCCCTACAAGAGGTAAGGAGATATGATAAAGAGAATAATTCATGGGTTACTATTGGAAGATTACCTGACCGCATAGTCTCAATGAATGGCTGGGGATTAGCCTTTCGTGCATGTGGAAATCGTCTAATTGTTATTGGTGGGCCTAGAGCTTTAGATGGAAGGGTAATTGAGATCAATGCGTGTGTTCCTGGTGAAGGTGTGCCAGAGTGGAACCTGCTTGCTAGCCGGCAGTCAGGAAGCTTTGTGTATAACTGTGCAGTGATGGGATGCTGAGACGTCTGCTTTTGGTGATAAAGCTTTATATGAATTTCTGAATGGAATTAACATTCTTAATTCTCAAGGAGAGATGATTCTGCTAGTTGGGTAATCTGCCCACCTTTTGGGGTAAATGTTTACTCCTATTTAGAGTAATAGATACAGTTTTAGAAGGTTCACAAATATGAGTCTTTTCATTTTAAGTGATCATGACGGTTTTCAAATGTTGACACTGTGAATGGTGAATAATTAGCTCTGGGTTGCAATCACCTTTTTCATAAGTTCAATTGAAGTGTTGCAGAATTGTAACTGGTATCAGTTTTGTCTGTTCTGCTTTCTCTTACCTTTTTTTAATATGTATTCTAATTGCCCTCGGAAGCTCTTAAATCCTTCTGCATTGCCTGAAATTCACATCTCCTGTCCAAGTTGTAGAAAAGAATGAGACATAAGGAATAACCTATTTCTTGTTTTTTTGACTGTTGTTTTAGTAGATCTTGATTGTTTTGGAAAACTGTTCAATTGCATAATTCAAGCTCTTACATTCAGTTTGAGACAAAAAGAACTCAAACAAGGTTGTGTGTTTCTGTTCTGGTAAATCTTGGAGAATCACTGATATTGTTTTAAATTTAATTAATCATAATACCTCCTACAAATTATTATAGAAAGCAAATTAAGATATTTGGGGGTTTTTATTTCGTTTTTAACATTAATTATTATCTAGATGAGGACTGATGAAGTTAGCAGAAGGCCTGAGCACTTGCACACATAATTGTGTAGATGATAGTATTGAATTCTAATAATTAATATCAATGCAATACATGGTTTGTAGGCATAAGACTTGAATGCAGTTAGATATCTTGAAGATTTTATTCAACAATTGAAGTATGCAAAATTTTACTTAAACAATTTGGATGTAAGATAGAATGACCTGTGTTTTGAAACTGACATAAGAATTCATACTATATGTATTCTTAGCATCAACAAGACCGAGTATTAATGATCAAATTTATGTAATAATGAAAAATTTATTAAGTAAAATCCGTATTTAGTGAGAGAAAGTTGTTTTATAATGGAGCATGGCTGTTTTATAATGGAACAACTTTTTTATTGTGTATAACCATTTATGTAGGTTGGATTAAATGAATGGAGAAAATGTCTGACTGGTTTTGTTTCTTTATCCACATCATTGTGGAAATATACTTTTCATTGATCACCTAAACTTCTGAGTTTGATGATGATTGTTGTTCATATCGGAAAAGATTGGACTTCTAACAGTCAACCAAAGACAAAATGTCATGTGCACTTAGTTTTCATAGTAACTATGTTTAAAGTCAGTTAATAGTAATTTCTGTTTAATAGTATAAAATTTTTATACCTCTTTAACTCATTATTTGTCATATGAAGTGGCTGAAGAAGAAGGGTTTCACCAGCACACCCACACCACACCTATATCATCTATCTTTTTTTTTTTTCTTCTTCTACCAGGTTGGATAATGAGTGAGTTAGAAAATAATAAATATATAGTTGTTGGAGACAACATGGAAAGTACAAATTGTACAATGCAACTATGCAAGTAATGGAAACAGATGGTGATGTGTGCCCCATCTACATGTGCACCGACCCATGATGGAACTGTTACATTGACACGTGGTTGGGGTGGTTGATAACATCTAATGCTTTGCTCATGTTCCAACATTTTTCCTCTACTATCGTTCTCCTTTTGTATTTTGTACTTTACTATCTGGGGGTGTTGTTTCAGATTTTCGACAGGTTATTTTTTTAAACACCAACAAAATAAAACCAGAAGAATAAGAAGAAAGACATAAAACACAAAAAAAAAAAAAAAAAAAAAAAAAAAAAAAAAAAAAAAAAAAAAAAAAAAAAAAAAAAGGAAGAAGGAAGACGTAAAACACAAAAAAGAAGAAGCAAATATAGACTCAATAACCTAAACTAACATCAAAATTGCATTATCTGTGGACTTTACCATATGTCTGTTGGGTTTGGACATGATTTATGTTAGAATTTTCTAGAATTACATTGCAATATCATTTTAATATTTTAGGTAGACTTTTATATGTTTGATTTCACCTTAAAGAAATAATTTTTAACTAAAAAAAAAAGTAAGTTTGGATATTTGTTGGATTGGATAAGAAAATTATACTAAATTTTATTATTAATTTGATCTTATATTGAGAACATTCAGACAAAAAAATATAGGCTAAATTTTCGTTCAAAACTTTTTTTGTGATCAGTTAAGTTTCTTCTTAAAAACTTTAATTTATTTTTTAATTTTTTTAAAATTATTCATTCTGATATTTTCTATTACAATGTTGTAACTTTTTCATGAGGGAGAAACCTTCCTTTTAACCCACTCAACTACAATAGTAATTTTTTCAACAAGTATTTCTTTTTTTATAGAAAAAATTGTCAAATGAAAATAATTGAACAACTCATGTACAAGGTAGATTTAAAATCCATATCAAATTCTTGTAATATTTTTCATCAACTGTTTGATAGAAATGATCAAAATAATCCATTTTATAAACTTAAAGGATTAAAAACTTTCTAAAAATCAAGGGATGCTAAAAGATTAAAGGTATAATTCATTAAAGTTATATTACTTCAAAAAATCAAGTTTAACTAAATCAATTTTTTTGAATTTGTTCAAACACATTAATAGTTGTAATAAATAAAAATTGAGAGGAAGATAGTAGTAAAATATATTATATAACTTTGTTAATTATTAATTAAACTTTTATATTTCTTATACACATGCATTTGATTGTCTCATTTCTTCTTAATTTTCAAGCAATATTTTGTTTTCTCTGTATTTATTTGTTCATTTACTTGTGTAAATCAGAGTTAAGATGTTTAAGAGTTTTGTTATGTATATTTGATAAAGTCATCTTGTAATCATAATTAAGATACAAAACTTCAAATGTCTTCATTAGTTGAATACACTCACAACAGCTAATAAGATTTTAAAACCTAAGTTTATCATCTAAGAGCATGATTATCATGCAGGAGCATGATTATCATGCAGGAGCATGATTATCATGCAGGAGCATGATTATCATGCAGGAGCATGATTGGTAAAAGTGTTTTGATTAGGAGCATGACTGGTGAAAGTGTTTTGATTGGAAAGAATAAGTTCAAATTTGATGATGAAATAATAACAATCCCAAATAACTTAATCTTAGGTATGATGCATGAAAATTTTGCATGTGCTTTGAAAGGGAGTGCGAAGAGTCATGAAATAACAATGATGTCAAGTGAAAGAAAAATGTATAATAGATCCAGGAATAGGTTTTGAAATATAACCATGTATCATAATTATTCCTTCAAAACAAAAATCATTATAATATCATTTCTTCAAGAACTATAATTATTACATAAAGGATGAAAAACAGACAGACAATTAACTAAATTATCAAAAGAAAAGTAGAAATAGAGATTATTGAATTTATCTATGGTAATCACATAGCAAAACTAAAATTATATATTATGAGAATAAATGCACTATTAACATCATATTAAATGAGAAAGAAATAAAACAATCATGTGAGTCAAATTTATAATTTATATATAAGAGATAGATATACATAATAGTAATAATTTACTGAACAAATTTGAACAATAAAAAAATAAAATGATTTAATATATATATATATATATATAATATTTAATTGTATTTGATTTTCATTATATATATATATATATATAAATACTTATGTGAATCTTGAAATTAGGTTATGCACTCAATTTTTTTTATAAAAGCTACCTCTGATCTTAAAATTTCAAAAATTACAAAAGTTAATATATTTTCTTTTATATGTTTTGAACGAACATTAAGAATAAAGGTTTTGTTTTGTTTTTTATTACAAACTGTTTACTGTAATTTTATATGAGATTTCTCAGTTCAAATATTTTTTTTTTCTTCTGTTGCAACCGTAACAATATTATGGTCAACTGATTTACTCAAGAAAAAACAAAATTGTAATTGTAGCCTCTAGAGTTTGGAACTTCTGAGTTCATTGGTGTGGAATTGGATGAATATCATGGATGGGTTGTAAAATCTAGTTACATCAATTTTTTATTCTTGCACCATGAAAAAATAAATGTATGTGTGGAAAAAGTAATTAAATCAAACTTAAATATAGACACTTATACATGAATACTAATTATCTTAAGATCAAGTTAGTTCATGTTCAATTTAATTATGTTTTAACAAATTTTATTTATTATTGAAACACAAGACATACATACTTATGCAATCAATGTTACAATTTATTATTAAAACTTGTTATGTCCTTTATGAAATACCTTAATGGATAAAATACTTCAAATATTAATATGACAAGGTAATTATAAAATTCAATATTTGTATCAACAATTTTGATAGTTGTATTTTGTAATGATGTTTAAATTTATATGACAGTTATAACATCTGCTAAATTTAAACATGCAGTCTGAATTCTTGCAATACCAGTCTGAATTCTTGCAATCCCAAGAAAGAAACAAACAAATCACATTTATACCGAACTACTATATGATTTACTTTACATATTTTCCATAGTTTTTTAAACTAGTATTACTCTGTATATACTGAAAATAGGATAAATATAGGTTAAACATGTATTTTAATAAATAATGTAAAATAAAGGTTACTGTAATTTGTAGGACACCCCTTTGATTCAATATTATATTTATGTAATGATCTTAAATCGCTAGTTTATCATCTTTCATCTAATGTTTTTAGTATATTGCACCATACTACACTTATAAAAAAAAAGTATTTAACCATTTTCAATTTTTCTTTTCAGAGTTTGAGAAGAAGTCAAATTTTGACATTAGTTCTGTGATGCCTTTATCTGAAAGCTAACCCCATAATTAATTTGGTCCCTGGGTCTCTTGGGAATCTCAATCCTCATTACACCTCCCAATATTTTTGTTTCTTTCTTAAAAGTAAGTCAAATAATTAATTAGATTTTTTTAAAAATTTAAATATTAATTTTTATAATTTCTTGAAATAAATGAATACATTTTCTCCAGTTTAATAAATAAATAAATTTAAATTTAAAAAAATAAGTGTTAAGATATATTTTGATAATAACTGCAACTTATTTTTTAAAATTAATTTTTTGTTAAATAAAAATAATTTATTAACTTATTCAACTAAAATAAATTTTATTGATATTAAAGTTTAAAATTTCATTGCTATATTTGTCAAATGACATTTGTATTATTAAAATTTATTTAATTATTATTAAAATAATTAAGAAGAAGATGTGAACATTAAATTTAAATTTTGTTTAAAAAATTTAATTATAAGTATATATCTATTTGAATTAATTTGGCATGATTATTATAAAAATTAATTTATTTGATTTGTTCTTGTTAAAGTATAATTTATATATGAAAAAATACAAAGTTTAATATAAAGAATTGTTGTGATTTAAGATTAAATAAATTTATTAATAATAAAATTTTAAAAATTTAAATTAATGATTGAAGTTAATATTATAAATATATATTTAATTTTTTAATATATTAGTAATTATTGTTATATATTCAAATTAATAAATACATAAAATAAAAATGTTAAATAAATATTAAAAACAGGAATAAAAAAGTATCATAATACTTTTTTGGTTTAACTTTTAATGTTTCCTCATCCTCAATTAATGATACTTGTGTTATCTTAACTTTTATTATCAATAAATTTCTTTAATATATATATATATGGAGTAGAGAAAGATAAACAATTTTGATTGAGTGTTAAAAATATTAAGCATGCACGTTTTGTTTATAAGACGATAGTTAGTCCAATAAAGCTAATGCAAAACGTGTGTATTTCATTTTGTGAAATAATATAATACCGTGCAGTCGTATTTTATGTTTGAGAAAAATATATACAGATGATTACATAAAAATAAACTAATTTCATAATGCATGAAAAATATATAATATTTATTTTATATTGTACTACTTTCATCTGTCAAAGAAATCTGTTAACTAAAAGACAAGTCAAAGAAATCTGTTAACCAAAAACAAGTTACCATAGAAAAACTCTTAGATAAAAAGCTAAAATTTCTTTTTCTTTTAAACAAATTTCTAAGATTGGAAGGATTATTTACCTTATACAACACTACACTTTAGACAAAATACAGAAAATACACATTGTTAAAGAGAAAATAATTATGAGGAAACATTAAGAGTTCTTGGTATCATTTTGAGCAGCATAATGCTAAACATTGGGTGACTTATACAAAATTTCTGTTGCAACTTTATTTGTTTGTATAGTCATTTTTATTAACAACAATGTTTATTACAAAGGTTGTTTGCTTGTGCACTAATCATTTTCCATAATGATTCCAAGAATTTTACTGATGTAGGAAGAGGTGTGCTTGGATGTAGAAGATTCCTTTCTAGTTTTAAAATCACAGAGTGACTTGTCATTTGTCAATTAACTTATAATAATTAATGTTTTTGAGTTGGTAATATGCATTTTTCCCAATTAGGTTTAACTCATTATTTTTACAAATAAATTTCATATATCTTGACCATAATTGTAATTACAGAAATTATAGAGACTTAGAAAGCTTTCAATTAACTCAACTTTCGTCCTTCATTGCTCTTCAAGTCTTCACTCTTATCCCTGAAGTTCGTTAAGTCTTTGTTCCAAACCAAATTGGAAATACTTGTCAATGACACTACGACTATGCTAATTTATAGTAGTGTAAGTGACATAACATCAACGTGATTGGCTCAGGTGTTGCTATATAGACTGCTATTGTCAGAGATTGTCTTTGAACTAACACTTTGAAGATGATCTTAATCCAAGATGTTATCGATATAGAATGATAAAGTGTTGTTCAGGACGGAGTAGTACAATAATTATTGTTTGAAATCAATAACTAATTAACATTTTAAGTAATATTTTCAGACTTTAAGTGGTTAACTATGTAAGAATATTTTCGAACTTTAGGTGGTTAACTATGTAAGAGTAACTTATATGTTTGTACCTACTCTTCAAAGGTTGAAATGATTAATAAAGTGTTTAAGAGAGTATCTGAAGAGGTTGATGATGGCATGATAATTTTGAATGAATTCAAACAAATTAAATCTCCTTATTAAGTGTAATATAAAAGTTTGACTTAGGTCAAATATAGAGAAACATGTTGATTAAATAGATTAATCATATTCTTTCTTCACACCTTTCATTTAATTTTAGAATTTAAAATAGAAAAATGAAAGGAGGTTGTGCAATGGACGATCTAATGACCACCATAGTAGTTAAACTGTCTATTAACAACAGTAACAGTAAATGAATACCAAAAAAAATAGAGTAGATGAAAAATTAAAGATAGAACTGAAATTGATGGGCAAAACTAAAAAACTATGAAAATGGAATTCAAAACTAATGGAAATTAAAAAAAAAAATGGGATTGAAATGACAGAGAGAACAAAATTGCAGAAGTGAAAGAAACAAACTATGCACTAAACGAATACGTGAATGTAAAGGGAATTCAACCACAATTTAAAATTGAAGCTACAAGTGACGCAAGGTTGAATTCAAGAATTACGAAAACCAAGTGCAACTATTAAACCATTTAATCAACGATCGTGTATCAGACTGTTTGATAGTCTTAACAATGAAAATCATAGTGTTTAATAAAATTGTAAATGACAGAAATATAAAGTACAGGAACTGTAAACAACACAAATTGAAAGCAAATGATAAAATTTTAAGAAGCAAGAAAACTGTAATAGCAAGTATATCTAAATCTAATTGTCTAATGAACCCAAATCATAGGAACTTGAAATAGAAAATAGAGCATTACCAAAATTGAAATTGTAATTGAGATAAACTAAAATTAAAAGGAATTCAATGCATTAAATGAAATGTAAATGCCAAATTAAAAGAAATTGCAGTATGGGAAACAATGAAAAATGAAAATGTACAAGAATTCTACTTGGCATAACTAAAATTGCAGAAAACTGTAAAAACCAAAAAAACAAAACAATAAACACAAAAAGTGGAGAGATATCTATCACGAATCTTGGTCAAATTTTCTTTATTCTTATATGCAAAGAAATCATATCCTCTTCGTTTACGAAGAAGAACATATAGACCAATCGATTTACACATTTAAAATTATCAAACTTTTATCATAATATCAAAACAAAACAAAAATAAGGATAGAAGCAAATTTGATCATACCCATAATAGAATTTCTTCATCAAAGTTATCAAACTTTTATAATAATCTGAAAACTAAAAGAGAATAAGAGTAAAACCAAATTTGATCATACCTATGATAAAATTTCTTTACTTTTAGAAATTCAACAAGATTATATGAAACATGAATCAGAAAATGAAGCAAAATGAATCGTGGACGAGAAGAGAAAAAAAGAGTGAATTGGAAAAAACAAAATGAAACATTACATTGAATTAGAAATAGAAAATTGAAAACTGAAAACTAAAAACATAACACTGAAAACTTAAATTGTGTCCTGTGTGTTCGTCCAATGCCTATTTATAATATTTGACACAAGCTAGTACATGGGTCTAAGAAGTTGAACCAGAATGGGATCACTTCTCTGCATCGTATGAAATTACAAACGTGTATGAGTATTTTGTGTATATCAATTCTTTTGCTACCGTCTAATGGTTCTACTGGATTTGCTGCACCTGTGATTTATTTCTTTTAATTGAAGACTCCAATCTTCATGTCTTCATTGAAACTCTTAACGTGAGGAATCCACTACAATAAGAATTTTAGCTCAAAAGGATATCTAAAAAAAATCATAAATGAAACAACCAGCAAAGGTATGCAGAAAATACAAAAAGAAATTGTCTAAGAATACAAACTTACACTAAAATACCTATTCTCTATGAAAAATACAAATCTCTACTAAAAACAAAAAAATAAGAACAAAGAAACACTTCAGAGATACCATTAGCCTGTAAAAATATGAGAAAATCAAGAGTTATCACATACCCACGCTTAGACTTTTGCACTCCCAAACAAAATAAGTAAAAAAAAATATAAAACTAGAAAAAAAATTCATAAAACTGTAAAGTTCAGAAAGGTAGTATTGGCCTAACCTTACTCTAGAAACTAGTGTGTTGGCCTAACTTTACTCTCCTAACTAGTGTGTTGATCTCACCTTATACAACTTTTGTTCATCTCCACATTTCACAAACCCAAAATCATGACTTCCATTGCTATGTTGTTCACATTTCATTCAACTTTTGTGTTGTTCATATCATATTTTACATGTCTCAAATGTTTTGTATTGATTAAATGTGGTAATAAAACTTATTCTTTGGTTCAATCATTTGTTCTTACTTGAACCATCACTTGTAATACCATAGGAACTCTAACTGAGTGTGTATCGAAATTTTTTTGTAATTTTTTTATTTTTCTTTCAATTTTAAATTGTTCAGACGACAAGAAAACTCAAAGAAAATGTAAGAATTGTTTTTCATCGAAATGGGTTTCAATCCTACTTTTGAAGAACATCTTCATTGACGGTGATGAACATCTCCATGAGTTTGGTTGATCTTTTGACTCTTGATACCACTTGATATGGTTGTGGAGGGCTAATTAGGACCTTGATCAACTCAATTGGAGATGAAGAACAAAACTCATGCAAGAAGATGATGATTAAGCGCAACCATTGATGAACATAAGAAGAAAAACATTCGGCACATTCAAAGGAACAAGTAGAAAACAATAAAACGAGTAAAAACAAAAAATAAAATGGATCGATGGAAAGAGGGATGGAAGAACATGTCACCTTAGAGGAAGAACTTCAAGGATAAGTGTAAAGGAAGTCATCACTTGAGAAAACTTCTCAAGATAAGAACTCAAGCAAGAAAAGAGGCACTCTCAATTCTCTCAAGACGCCTTTAAGGCAAACTCTGTACTTTAATAATGATATGAAAATGTACAAGACACTCATTTTATAGATGGAAATCTTGACCTAGAAGGAGTGTGAAGAATCAAGATAATTAGCAAAATTTAACTAAGATTAAGCATTTTTTAAGACTACTCATGCTCTATTTTTTTTATAACTTCTTCCAAAGCCTTGATTTCTCTTCTAGCCTTTATTCCTTCCATTTACTTCTTTATTTTGCCTTCTTATTTTTTCTAACCATGTTTCTTGTCTTTGTTTCTTGATGGTCCTCTTCATCTTATTCCTCAAATACTTTAACTGCATATGTAACAGGTGTTATTGTTTCTTGTATTTTCATTGTTTATGTAGTATTGGTTGTAATTATAGGGTTTCTAATTGCAGTAGGGTAACTTACAGGTTACTTGTTGGATAGAACATTCTTGTAAGGCTTAAGAGTATTTTCTTGGAGTCTTTGTGTGTTGCAAAGGCTTCATATAGGAAAATCATGGCTAGAGTAGCTAAGAAACTGGATGTAACTCTTGTGAAATAGTGAACGGATATAAAACTTAAGTGTGATCTTTTTCTCCCTTTCTCTTTAATTTATGTGTTGTGTTCTTTCAAGGTTATTGGTTGAAAATTTTTTAACATATTAATCTTCAAAACTAAAATAGTTTAACAAGTTATTTTTGCATTAATTTTGTTATCACTCTCACAAGAATAAAGATTTGATGAAGTCAAACAAGACAAAACAAGCAAGACAAAGCAAGCAAGCAATTGGAGGAGATTTGGGATTTGGTCTTGTGTGAGTGAGTGAGAGGTTGATTGACAAAGAACCTATGCATAATTGAGGAGAATTCCACCAGCACAATGGTCTAAGAGTGATTAAAAACTAATCAAAGTGAGCTAGCTAAAGTTTGGTGCATACTGGTTTGAAATACACTACACTGGACAAAAATAAATCGATTCCAATTTTCATGAAATTGATTTATTCGTGTCTGGCAGAACTTAAATAACTGATTTGTGAAAAACAGAATTGGGGGTTTTTCCTTTATAAAAACTACAAGGTTTCTAACGTGCGCCAGAGTCTGAATTACAGAAATTGAGAGTCAATTCTTGAGATCACTATGAGAAAAACACTTTGGGTAATTGAGAATTTCTTGATCAAAAATCAATTGGGGCTTTTTCTTGAAGAATCACTCTTAACCAATTCACTGTGCCATTGGAATTCTTCAAAGACTGTGCAAAGGCATCTTCTGCGCGCCAATCAGGGAGTCTTTCTTAACCTTTCTTGATCCCTTTTGTATCAAGCAATACGTTGATTGTTTGTAATTCTGTAAAACACTTGAATGTTCGTACTGTTTTAGGCTATAGGATTTAGCCTTGTTTGTTTGCTGAATTGATTGGGGGACTGCAGGGAGTAGTTGATCAATTCAGTGGGTTTCTTGATTCTTACAGGGAGTAGGAATTGTGTGATTGATTGTAAATTGAACAATTAATTGATATAGTG